>Ga0351893_10003_pt2 | contig 227833 bp, 207 predicted proteins | sample TotcelFGM3001K15_FD_206765 | JGI IMG/M metagenome (GOLD analysis project Ga0351893, IMG submission 206765) | Enriched cells from coal bed in the Powder River Basin, Montana, United States - Total cells FGM rep3 HSBNCT.FGM.300.1.K15 ...
ATTTGCAAAAATGTCAAACGTTTTTCTACTAAAAATTTAATATTTTTAGAAATTTTATTTAACTTGTTGAGAAAAATAGAATTAATTTTTTATTTTTTTAAATTATTTTTTAAAATTTTATTCTGGAGCCGGAATCAGGTCTATTAGACGTATGTAAGGTTGATTAAGCGCATTTAGATGTATTTAAGTGTATTTAGACGTAATGGAGTGTAATTGAGTAAATCAATAGATTGAGAATAAATAAATATTATTGAACATAGGTCTGAAAAACTAAATACATTTATCGACTAAAACTGAGGACCAAAATAAAGGCCCTCAATCATTTTGAATATGGGATTCGAGGAAGGTATCTTTTTAATTGATATTACCACTATAACGATCAAGCATGTTTAACTATCCTAAAATATCTTCAAGCACCCACATCTCTGCGCGGGTCAATAATTCATAATATGTACTTGTTACGCACCCTATCTTTTTAATTTTTTCTTGTCTAGATCCCTCAAATACATAATGGATATATAAGGTTTTTGCTTGCTGCGGACTGATTTGGGATAACCGTACGACAGCCGATTCTATTTCTTCCGCATCCTTATTATCAGGCGCCAACTTTTTTTCCGTACTTCCGATTTCATCCATTTGCAGGATAATAGATTGGGAGGAAAAATTAAGACCCATTATTATTGTTTGTCTGCACCAATAGGCCCATTGCGTGAGACGTTTTCTAATCACGCGTAATTTATTCAATTCTGCTGAACTGATCATAACCCGCCCTCTGTAGCATCATCTTTTTTTGATAGTAGGATTTTCTTCTTATTAGCCTTTACATACGCAATAATATCTTTCTTCTCATAGTAGATTCTCCTTCCCAACCGAAAATAGGGAATCCCATCAGCTTCTTGACGATTGTGCATAAGCCAATGCTTAGAAACCTTAAGAATCAATGCAGTTTCTTCTGTCGTTAACACTGTTAAGTCACTGGAATTAAATTCACTCATTTTTTCTCTCTTTGTAAGAATTCAAAACAAAACTTGTAAACTGCTGTTGATATAGCATTTGGCTTTAAATATTTAACAGCAGAAAACCATGACAATTTTGATCTAAACAAATAAACAAGTGTTAGCCCTCTACGCGTAGCGTGTAATTTTTATTTTTTTCGTAAAACGTACTCTCTACGCGTAGAACCTATTTTTTTTACCTGTTAATTTAAGCACTTATATATGTAAACAAATATCACTATTTCCTTACGGTATTTACCAAAGATTTTAATGGAAATAATAAATATTTAAGTTTTTGACGAAGAATAATTGAGAATAATGAAATGAATTCAGTATTTTTTTATATTGACGGGCTTAGTTTAGTTTTCGGTGAGCCAACCATAAATTGTCTTTTGTTCGCTACCAGGCTTTAGAGGCTTTACACCAATTTCTTTAGAATACAATCGAATTTCAGAAACAAGCACGTCTGCTGCTTGATGAGGATTACGAAACAGACCAGATTCTACGCCAGCACGATATAATTCTTTCGCTTTACTTATCCGTAGCGTATTTTTTTTATATCTGGCAGCTAACGCTTTTCGTGAATTCTGAGTTTTAACTTTACTTTCAATAATAAAATCAGGCTCAAAGACCAATGATTTTTCCGGATTCTGAGTTGTTCCGCTATTTAAACCTGAATAAAAGCCTATTTTGTGAATATCACGGGCGCTTAATTGGCACAAGACATCAATATCACTAGATAACTGTTGAGGAGTTTTATTATATATTTTCTTACTGTGAATATTTTCAATAGAAATTAATACGCCATCGTCATCTTGGCGTGTTACATTAGCAATTCTATACTTAGGTTCGTATTTATTCGAAAATGCTAGTGAAGTAATTAGTTTGATGTGACTTTTAGGAAAGCGTTCTAAAATAGTATCGGCCGTAACAATTTTTTCCGGTGTACTATAACCAATCTGTCCACCAGATTTTTTCATACGAACTTTCAGTTTCAGTTGTCCATTCTTATCGTAGAGAACATTTTCAAGGTGAAACAGAGCCTCTTTTTCTTCTTTAACCTGATAATAACATTCAACCATCCAATTTATTGCTGCTTTTAAATTAAAACCCATAGAAACCATTTCCCGTCATTAAATGAACTTCATTTGATTCAACAATTTCTTTATCTATAAAAAAGTGCTCATGAGGACAAGATATGCTCACAGTGGGCATAATTTATCATAACGCAAAAAAGGGTCAAGCGTATATTTATTAAATTTTAATTATAATTTTATAGCTGAGGATACAAAAATGAATCGTAACCTTATTAGCCCCTCTTCAGAGATTAATTTTTATTTAATTATCTGCTCAATAGCTTCCATCACCACCAAACCAGGAATAGGGCTATTCTTTATAAAATTTAGCTATCATGGTAGTATGCAACCAAAAAAGGAAACATCTGGAATATATATTTCCATTTAAATTGATTTAAAACCATACATGTATAAAATTGAGTAGAATCAAATGCCTTTTAAGTTGTTCAAAAGAAGCGATGAAACCATGGTGAGAGAAAAAGAAATTAATACTAATTTAATTGAGCTGATGCAAAAGCATAATGTGCCTGCGGCCGGCTATGCAATCATTGATAAATATGAAATCGTTCTTGCTAAAACTCTTTCCACTCATGCTGAAATTCAAGCCTCGCAAAACTCACTTTTTCAGGCTTGCTCATTGAGTAAACCCATCACTGCTTACGTCGCACTACTACTACAAGATACTGGCGAAATTGATATTGATAAACCAATAAATTCTCAATTAAACACATGGCATATCCCAGGAGGGGAACATTACGATATCATAAATCTACGACAATGTTTGAGTATGACCTCGGGACTTACTTATGGAAAACCAAACTCTACTTTACCTGATTATACACAAGACATGGCTATCCCTGAGTTAAGGGATATCCTTAATGGTACCCCACCCGCTACTAATGGCCCTGTTACTTCATCCTCAATACCGGGCTCTGCTTATGCCTATTCGGGTGCCGGTTTTATGATCGCACAAAAGTTAATTGAAGATGTCAAAAACAAATCTTTTCGTGACGTTAGCCACCTCAAAGTCTTTACCCCGCTTGGCATGAACAGTAGTACTTTCGCATGTCCGCTACCGGAGGAAATGAAAAAATACGTAGTACCAGGATTTAATGCAAATAGCGAGATGAATCATAATGGGTGGTATAACATTCCCAGTTCGGCATCCGGCGGTTTATGGTCTACCCCCACAGATTTAGCAAAATTTATTTTAGCTATCTCAAATGCCTATCGTGGCAAAAATAATGATTTACTTTCTAAACAATTAGCAAGTGAAATGCTTACTCAACAAAAAAATACAAGTTTTGGCTTAGGTTTTGATATTGATGGTTGTAATGAAACATTAAATTTTAGAAAAATTGGTTACAACAATGGATACTGCAATCAACTCATCATGTTTCCAAATAAGGGTAAAGGTATTGTCCTTATGACTAATTACGCATCCGCCCAAAATTTTATTAAAGAATTTTTTACATTTATTGCGGACTTACATCAATGGCCTCAATATTCTTCTAATTTCGATGAGGTTAGAAAGAAAGATCCCATGATTCAAACTCCTTCTCCGCGTAGATAGTGATCCAGAGATGGAGTTCACGCATCAAAATGTTTCTTATAGAACAACTTGGTTAATACTGGCTTTATGCTTGCCAGTTACCATCGCATGCATTGATGTTATGGCGTTAAGTGTGGCCATAAACGATATTATGCAAGATTTTGCTGTGTCAATGAATAAAGCTCAATGGCTTCTTAGTGGATATACAATAGGTACGGCTGCATTTTTAATTTTAATTGGTAAATTAGCTGATGTTTATGGTAGACGTAAGCTATTGTTAATTGGGATTATTATTTTTGCACTATCCTCTTTTACAGCTGCAATTTCAAACAAGATAGATTTTCTCCTTATTAGCAGATTTATACAGGGAATCTCGAGTGCAATGATGATGACTACGGTAATTTCAATTATTACCAATAATTTCCCTCCAGAAATGCGAAGCTCAATGATAGCTCGATGGGGAGTGTCGCTGGGCTTAGGATTAGCAATTGGTCCTCTAATCGGTGGTCTTATTATTCACTTATTTAATTGGCGTATTATCTTTTTGGTGAATATTCCTATTTGCCTCATGTCATATTTTTTAGTAACCCAATTTATTGAAGAATCGAAAGATACAATAAGCCAATCCAAAATTAATTGGCTTGAATCAATTTTATTAACTTTCCTATTACTTTTATTGATTACCGCTCTCTCAGAAGGCAGCTATTGGGGATGGCTTTCTCAATATACTATTATTCTAAGCATCTCTTTCCTCCTTCTTCTTTTTGCTTTTATATTCATAGAAAGAAAGAAAAAAAATCCATTAATCGATATCTCACTATTTAGAAACTTAAACTTTTGTAGCGCGACGTTTTGCGGCTTTATTTCCTATTTTTGCATGTATGGGTGGCTGTTTATTATTGGAATATATCTTCAAAGCGCTTATAGTTTGACATCCTTGTTAACTGGAGTTCTTTGCTCATCATTCTCAATTGCGTTTGCTTTTACTTCAAAACTACTCAGTAAAATAATAAAAAATTCAGAGAACAAATCACTCATTCAAACCGGGTTTGTGTTGTCTATAATAGATTTTTTATGGATGACAACCATTACCGTTAGCACCCAGGTTTGGCTTCTAATATTAATGTTTTTTTTACTCGGCGCCTCCATTATGTTAATCAATGCCCCTTCGCTTGCGGCAGCTACTTTAGAAACCCCGAGTCATAAAGCAGGCATTGCATCGGGAATTATTTTTACTATCCGTTGGCTAGGCGGGTCTATAGGTGTTGCAATTGTGGCTTTAATTTTTAAATTTGTAAGTAATGATAATTTTATGAAGTACTTACAGACTGCAAGTAATATTTCATCAGTTAAGAAAAATATTATTTTGCATGAACTAATCAATACAAATCTACAAAGACTTATCTTGCCGGAAAATTTATCGTCGCACGAAACTGGATTATTAATGATGCAAATAAAATCATCACTAACCGAAGGATTAATATTTTCTTGTTTATTCATGGTCGGATTAAGCTTAATTGGATTAATCTGTTCAGTAGGGCTTAAAAACAAAAAAACAATGGCATAGTAAAATGACTAACAAATCAGAAACAAAGAACTCTCACTGGGATGGCAATGAGTATAATCAAATTTCATCACCACAGTATCAGATCAATCAGAAATTTTTAAATAATTATTTGTTTTCAGGAAATGAGTATGTATTAGATATTGGCTGTGGCTCAAGCCAGACAACTCGCGATATTTCAATTAAAGTTCCAAATGGTAAGGTATTTGGAATAGATGCGTCTGAAAGCATGATTTTTTCCGCAAATAAACTAAATAAACAACAAAATTTAACATTTCAAACAATGGACGCACAAAAAATAGAATTTATTAATCAGTTTGATTTAGTAACATGTTTTTTCTGTATGCAATGGGTAAAAGATAAATTGATGACTTTTGAGAAAATTTATTATGCTCTTAGAACTCAGGGGAAATTTCTAATGATAGCACCGTTACCACATCCAGACTTACCCCGAATTCGTTTGGAGCTAATTCAAAAACCTTTCTGGAAAAAATACTTCACTCATTACTCCGATCCCCTTATTTACATAAATGATTTTTTCTATAAATCTTACGCTGAAAAAGCAGGCTTTATTGTTAAATCATATTATGAAGAAGAGCAACCTATTGTATTTTCAAACTATACTGAGTTTTTCAACTTCATGAAACAAATGACACCTCATATTAGTCAATTACCTAATGAAGAAAAGAAGAATGAATTTATGCACGAACTTCTTGAAAAATATTTAGCAGTAAATAAACTATTGATTGATGGTTCCTGTAAACTAATTTTTAAACTAGCGAAGATGGTCGCTTCTAAAAAATAATTAAGTATTATTTACAACCTCCTTGCGTCTTAAAGCAAAATCTTTAATCATTATGATTTTTGTATTATATGTTTATTTCATGATCATGACGAGCTCGTCAATTCCATACAAAGTGTAAATTTGGAAAAAAGAATTTTATGATGTAGACTTTTTGCCTCTATAGGTTCTAAAAATATCAATAGGAGTCTTAATGTCTTTTATAAAAAAAGTGCTGGCCGAAAATAGTAAGGGGCAGATAAAAATTAATTCTACGAGCCTCGAAGATCCAAAGCTAAGTTTGAAAGCGAAGGGTATATTCGCTTGGATTTTAGCCAATAAATTAGAAAATATTGACGTTGAAGAGCTTATCTCAGCTTCAAAAAACGGGAGAGATTCTGTCTATGCCGGTTTACGAGAGCTGATCAAACAAGGCTACCTATTACGAGAACAAATAAGAGACTCTGAGGGGAAGATTTGTGGCGTCCAATATTATGTTTATCCCTCAGGCCGAAAATTTGTTGATGGTTTTATTAAAATTGAAGAGGAACCAAATAATATTTAAGATCAATAAGAAAATATTATGTCGTTCTGATCCGTGCTATCGTGATTAATCATTTACTTAGGCAATTTCACATAAGTTATTTTCATTCATTACCTGAAATTCGTCATAAAGAGTTTCAAAAGACGGGTTTGTAATAAAAATTGTTCCAGTATAGTCTCGTCCAAATTGAGAATAGCTCTTAATCTCATCTCCAATATTTACATTCCATTCCAACTCGATGGTGCTTTCTAAATTTAGGGGTGGCTTATTTAATGCAACAATTTTCCCAGGAATTTTCGGAAAACAGGCCCAAGCAGCATAATCGCCACGAATTTGTGCCGGAATATAATCAGAATCAATCTGTAAAAGAAAATGTGATGCAATCGTATCAATGTTGGCATAACGTTGATACATTTTAGGAATAAGACAGCCGGGCGAGCGATGTGCTATCTCAATAAAATATACTTTATTTTCTTTAGTTTTTATTACTTCTAAATGCGTTACACCACCTTTAGGCAAACCTAATAATATCAGGGTTTTCTCAGTAATGTCAGTCAATAAAATTGAATCCAGATGATCGTCTGGTAATACGATAGTCCCTTTTATTTTACCAATAATAAAGTCATAACATGGTCTAGAATTTCGCGATACAAATGTAAATAATATTTTATTATCTTTAATATAACTATCGCAGTGATACATCGTCCCCTCTATAAATTCATCTATCTCATAATAATCCTCTGGTTTGACAGTTTTTGCCCAAACATGTAAATCATTTAAATTAGCTATTTTTGTCAAGTTCATGGAGCTTAATTGATTGACTGGTTTGATGAAAAGAGGAAAAGATAAATGGTTAGCTAGAGATCTCAGATATTCCTCACCGTTTTTCAAATAGTCCCTCGTATCAAAAAGTTTATATTTTGGGATGCTAACAACCTCGTTATCTTTTAAACGTGTTTTCATGACATGTTTATCACAAAATCGTGAATAATCATCAGTATCAAGATTTAAAAATTTTCTTATCTTGCCACATACTGCCATTGTCTCTTCTGAGTTAGTAACTACATCAAACGAATTGTTGCTTAAAAGACATGAGACAATTAAAGATAGTACGTTTTCAAAATCAAAATTATTTGTATTTATAATTTTTTCGTAGAAATCATACTCTTTTTTCCTCTTGACAATTTCATATCCAAAATCATTAACGATCAAATATAATTTATATTTATGTGGCTGATAAATTTTTCCAGCATCTAAGCCAAAACTAAGTTGACTATTTTGTAATATAAAAATTTGTCTCATATATAAAATTTAAACTACTTTTAGATTTTCTTTTCGAACAACTGAATCTATAAGCGCATAAAGACCTTGTATGGAAGCTGTAGGATTTGTATTTCTATTTTCAAATGCAACCATTCCGTTCCACCCCAATGCAAACATTGTCTTTACGATGGTAGAATAATCTATTGTTCCATTCTCAAGTCGTAAATGCTGATCCAATTTACCATTATTATTACTAATTGATACACCAGCTATGTTGGTATGCAGCGCAGTAAAAAAAAGTAATACTGAATTCACAGCATTAACATTTGCGTGCCCAAAATCTAAGAATAACGGTATTTTTATTTTGCTCTGGATAAAAGTCAGCTCTTCTAAGGTTGTACCAACATAACTAAATGGCTTATAATCAGGATAGTGAGACAAATTTTCTAACCAAATTATTACACCTTTGTCATCAGCATATCTTTTTAATGTTTTTAAACTTTTAATTAAATTATTAAGAGCCATTTTCTTTACGACTACACTTTTACGTGGCTCTACAATTGCTCCTCCATGAATGATCAAATTACAGTTTAGCATGGCGGCAAGGTCTATTTCTTTTTTTACATATTCGACAGCGCAAAGCCTTAAAACTTCCACATCCGATGAAATAGGAACTTTAAAATTTCCATGATAAATGGGTTTTATATTATATTCTTCGCATTTTGCTTTTAATTTTTTTATTCTATCTTCAGTCCACTGATCAAAAAAATCTGAATGCAAGCTACCATCAATATACCAATAGTTATAACCATGACTTGCTGCATAAACTAATCCTTCCTCTGCTTTGTGATACGACTGCAACGCAAAACCCGAGACGATATTACCGTACAACATTAATAAAATTCTCCGACAATTAACCTATAACAATATGTTCTAAGAAGGGTATTTTGGATGTCATGCTAGGATAATACTGCGAATTGGTCAATATTAGCCATATAACCACATCATATGTCTACCTGCTTTGTATTACCGTATCTATTTAATTAGTCTCATTTAAACTCGATATTCAATATTAAAATTAAAGTAAAATTAAAATATTTTTCTTACAAAGATATTAAATTTTGAAATAATTTATTAACAAATTATTATCTTTAAAATTTCTATAATTACGTTAGAATATCTGCTTATATTTCCCCCAAAGGTAAACTAAATGACGCAAGACATATCAGCTATTTCGAATAACCCTAATACTCAATATCGTTGGGTTATTTTGCTAGCAATGATCTATTTGACTGGATGGACGACTTCATATCTTATGATTTATAAAATGACCGAGGTCAAACATATATTAGAACCTGGATGCATTTTCCTTTTTCCACTTTCTTACGCAATTGCAGATATTATTGCAGAAGTTTACGGTTATAAAATTGCACGGCAAATAGTTTGGTTCGCACTATTTACGGGATTTATTTTTTGTATATCAGTAAGAATTGTTACACTTATACCTCACCCTATTTTCTGGAATAAACAGCAAAATTATGACGTGGTATTCTCACCGATTTTAAGAGCTTACCTCGCGACTACAGTTGCCAGCTTAATTGGAAATTTCCTTAATATATATGTTGTTTCGAAATGGAAAGTTTTATGGTATGGAAAACATTTTTGGATCAGAAGCTTGGCTTCAACTGGATTTGGAGAATTAACATTTAGTATTATTGGAGGATCTGCAGCATATGTTGGCATTGAACCATGGAATAAGATTCCATTTCTTATGCTGGATGGATATTTATTTAAAATGCTTTATGCAATCATTGCAGTATGGCCTGCTGCAATATTGGTAGTATTTTTAAAGAGATCTGAAAAAGTGGATGTATATGATAAAGAAATTAATTATAATCCCTTTCAATGGAGCCTAGATTAACTATAGACACCATTTACAAGCTACAAAAATAAATAGCCTCTGCTTCCTTTACCATGTATAAAAATATTTTGGGGCTAATCGGAAATACATAAAATACGTTTTATGCCGATTAGCGCTTTTATCATGGATGAAAAAAGCCGATTTTATCACGACGCAGGATCGCCAAGTGATAAAATTGCGCCTAGCGATAAAATTTCAAATAGGCGCAAACCCAAAAGATTTAATAATAAATATTATTGTAAAAATTAATATCTATACATAGAAAATGTTATCAATAACTCAACTTCTCTAAGAGGTAATATTTTTACTATTTTATACACGATAAAAAATTTCATTTAATTTAGAAAATCAATAAATAGCTTTCTATCTTATGAGCGAGGAAAGCTTAAATTGAGATTATATTTATCAACTAATTTAATCCATGATGTCACTTTCGCATCCCTTTGGTACAATAATTTTTCTAATTATTAGGGTAAGGGTTTATGACATATTTTACAGTGGGCCATCGCCCTGTCAGCATGATAGATAATATTCCTAGAGACCACTCACAATTTTGGTGGCCAATTGCACTATTTTTTCCGTCAAACTATTCGTATCTCACTCAAGATAGAAGTTTTCTCTTGTTCTCTGATAAAGAGAATGACGCATTACTAGAATACAAAGAACAGAATGAAGAAGTCGATACTTATCTGACTATTTATCAACTAGATTTACCTGAAGGGACAGAAATACAAAAAATTAAGAGTGCTACAGAAGAAATAGTCACATTAGAAAATGGAAAAAAAGTAAAGTGTTTAAAAGTGGCTGCACGCGATATAGATCAGTTTAAACTAGTTTCTTTTGCAACAGTTGCAGAAATAAATCTACCCCTCGACGAAATTATGCCGCAAGAAACTTCTACGAAAAAAAACTGGTTTCACTATTGGAAAAAGAAAAAAAATGATTTCCCTGAAAATCATTTTGCTTCATATCCTTTATGTGAATTTATTGTTGTCAAAGAGGATGACTCATTTATAGGGAAGCCGGTAACAAACTTTCTGCGTGAGCAGGCCTCATCCGCATATATTTTATCCCCCCATGGCCTTTTTTATTTAAGTCATCTTGATAAAAATCAAATAATTGACAATAATAAAATTATTCCAGCTACCCCTAAACAATTAGAACAGCTTAGATGTATATTCGGCTGTGAAATTGATGATAGGAATTCTAGGATTCTATCGCTCAAAGAACAACTTCAGATTGCTGACATTACAGGAAATAACACGTTCAATACTAGCCGTTATTCCCAGATGATTCACCATAAAAAAATGTTTCAAAATTTAGTTTCATCATCAGCTATAAAATGGCTAAAAGATCAGAATTGTTCGCCGGTAGCTCTGAGCTGTATCCCTGTTGCTTGCTTGATTGCGCAAAACAAAACGAGAATCGTAATTTGTGCGGCTTTTTTACTTGGCATTGTTGGGGGTCTAATTGCGTATGTGTATAGAAAAGAAATTGCAAAATGTTTTCAAACTCGAAACCAGATGGATGCATTGTTTAAAAAACAAAAATTTGATCTCGACAATACAAATAGTCTTGTGTCCCCTAACACATATGTGTGCGATAGTTTAAATTTATATGAAAAGAATGGCTTGGGAATATCTTTTTATTAGGAAATTTGTGGACTTAGCTCATCTACAGGAGATACGGCCACGGAAATAAAGCAAATTTGTCAGGTCCGATTTTTTTAAAATTAGATGAATAAGAAAACATACGTTCAACCTTTATTATCTACTAAAAGAATTCCATGTGCTTCTTTCCGCGCCGATGTCGCGAGAGCTATTAACATAAGCACGTTCAGTTCAGTCACTATCCTGACGCCTGCACCAACCATAGAGAAAGTGCTTTCTGCGTACTTTATTAGGGAATTTGTGGACTTAGCTCACCTACTGACATGAGAATGTACCCTTCTTGCTGGCGATTAATTATTTCATTATTTCTGGCAAAAATAGTCAATTCCTTCTGACTAGTATTGAGAGCAAATTTGTATATACCCTCTGGTGTTGAGACTGCCCCCGTGCCTCGAACACTTCTACCACACGAAATAAAAAGTCCAAATAATATCAAAAGACTTAACCCCCCTCCTACTAAAGGTGAGGTTATTTCTAAATCTAAGAAAAAATCTGCTAAAGAATGTTTAATAAGATAAATAATTAAAAAAGCAGCCAAAGAGCATACTAATAGCATAGAAGGTTGAATTGTTAATAAAGATCGTTTTGTTAAATAATAAAATGAATTCAGTTTATGAACTTCACCTGCCTCCAATAACGCCATAGCCATTTTTGAACAATTAGGTTTTTTATTGTTGAGTAACTCTCGCTGAATTTGGTTTGGCCCTAAAAAACATTGTTTAATCGGTGTAAATAAAATAGAGGACAATGTCCAAAATGAAAAATTATAGGCTTTAAAATTGGATAATTGTTCATTCAAAAGCATATTATAAAATTCCATCATCTTATCAATATTAAGGGAATAGAGTTTTACTGAATATCTTGTTCGTACCGCTTGAGGAAAAACAGCACTTCCTTCAAATATTTTACGCTCATATAAAGGATCTACATAAAACTGTGTGAGTGTTTCATGATTGTTATTCGGATTCTCATAATAAACACATGTCATATTTACCATTTGATTATGGTCAGTAATAAATGTTATCAATCGCTGCTCATCTCTCGAAAGTTGCCATTGCCCTGACATCACATGAGAATTCATCTCTAATCCGTCTATTATTTTCTCTACAAATATTTTATTATTTGTGATTAAATGGTTCCTATTAATAACGCTTTTTTTGTTCCACACAAAATACATTCCATCATCAGCTAAAATGTATGTAGGTGTATAAGCACTTGAGTTAATTTGCTCGAGAGTTTTGGTACGTGCCGAATCCAAAATTAACAGAATGTGGCATGACATCAGCCTCGAAGGGATTTGTATGGACACATGCTCCTTCATTCGTTGAAGATTCTTATCTTTTGATTTTTTTGTTTCAGCCGTCAATTTCCAATAACTCAAGATAACTTCATTTTCAGGATTAGGTATCAAGTCCAGAGAAATAGATTCTTTACCCTTATATAGAAATAAACTTTTTATCCATTCAAGGAACGAAGTATTGTATTTCTGATTATTTTGTCTCATCCACCTAATCCGTAATTTAATTAATTATAAAAAATAACAATCCGGCTTAGCTTTTATGTACTCTGTTATTGAAGGGTTCATTTCAATATTAGCAAGCTCCAGCATTTCTTCTGACCACGTCAGGCAATTGTGTTTTTGATTAAGTGGATACAAATAAGTTTTGCTCCCAGCAAAATGAAAAGGGACTGTATTACCAAACTGTTCTTGAATCCCACCCAACATTTTTAGGACTTCTTCTCTCGTGCGAAGATATGATCTAGGATTTTTATTATTTTCATATAAGTAATGATAGTGATCAAACTCTTGGATTTGGACATGAGCCTCGCTAGAAAAAATAGAAGCGTTTTTAGGTAATGACAAATCATAATATCCGATTTTAAAGGTAGGATTTATTGTTAAATTATCGGATTTTTGAATATCTATTCTTTCCACGATAATCATCGCATGGCCTGGATGTTTTTTTGGCACATTGAGATGAGTCACAACCCAATTATTTTGATTTATTATTAATTCTGGATTGAATTTGCTCACACATTCGAAACGAATAATAGGAATTTCTCCAGTATAGTCTGGTCGTCTCAAAATTTTAGGCAATATTACGTTAATACGATTTAAACATTTTTCTTCATTACATGATATTTGTCTCATGCCCGTCAACCTGTGTCGTTATTTACAAATAGATTGATTTATTCTTTCTTCCTGTTCTTTCTTAATTTCTTCGATAAGCTCTCTAATTTTGTCTTCAGATAGATTTAAAGAAGAAACAGAGTCAATAAATTTTTTCAGCTTCTCGTTCGGAACTAATTTACGATTAGTGATAGCCGCTCCAGTCATTGGACTAATAGGATTTCTTCCTGGTGGTGTTTCTCTGTACCATTTTTCTATCTCTCTTCGCTCGTAAGTAAATCCATCTTGCGCAATTACAGGATCTTTCATAACCTCCTGTGTAATGGGACAACGAGTAGTTGTTTTACGACTATCAAGTTGTGTCTCAACATTACTAGAATTAGTACTACAAGTTGATGTACATATACTAAAAATCTTTACCATTTTATTCTCCACTTATTGATAATTAAGACTAATAATTTTTTAATAATATTTGTTAATTATTCACTCTTTAAATATTTATTCAAATCAACTTACTTCCCATCAATTATTACTTTTAACCTACATAATTAAAGACAGTGAGCTTTTGAATATTTTTTATAATTTTCAACAAAATCCGTCTTAAGAAGATTGAGAATTAATTCAATCCTTGTTTTACAATCTAATTTTTCTTTAGCATTAGTTAAGTAAAATTCTACTGTGCGAGGACTTATTCCTAATATACTGGCAATGGATTTTGTTTTAACCAGGTTAAGAGATAAATAAGCGCATTCTGCCTCACGCCTGGTTAAATAAATGTTTGGGTAATCTTTCCCTATCTCTATTCTTACTTTTACATTATTTTCTGAAAATAACTCTATACCTTCAGGAACAAAAAACCTCATATTAACCCCATTTTTTATATTTATATTTTTTCCGGCGTCATACCTTCATAAAGTTTTTGCATGATTTTTTTTATGTCCGAATTAGAGGGATCTGATATGCCAGTCTGGTGTAACCTAAAAACAGCATTTGCTGCGTTCTGGCATGTATAGTTGACTACGTGAACCAAGCACGTTTCGATACAGGTAATTTGCTTTTGAGTTGGTGATAAAATACCGACATCTTCAAGGGCATTAATGGACAAGTAGTTCAAAAATTGCTTAATTTTCATCATTGTGATAGCCTTTTCCTTTTTCCTTTGAGCAGAATGAAGCTCTATTGGTTAATATTATATCTACAGTTGACTTAAGTCAATATTTTATGCGTCTTACAATAGGGGGGTGTGACTTGGCAAAGCAACCACATGATTCGAAAGAATTAAAAGGCGAGCGATTAAGAGAAGCCCTTGAATTGACCGGCCTTCCCTTGCTTACTTTTGTGAAAAAATACGGTTTAAGTTACAGCACAATTCGTCATTGGGTGTCGGGGCGTCAGGGCTTGACAGAACAAGGGGCCCTTAACATACTGCAAGTTCTTCGAAACGAATACATAGACTGCTCTTTAGATTGGCTCTTATATGGTAAAGGCACTCCTCCACATCGCATTGACATGAATATTGAAGTCAAAACTCGTGAAAATCCTGAGAACGCCAATTTAACTATTCAAGACGAAATTAATGATTTTAAAAAACGGCATCTCGAAGCAGCTATTTATGAAATTACAGATGATAGTATGCAACCATTTTATAAACCCGGAGACATAGTTGCGGGAATTTGGCATTATGGAACCGATATTGCGAAATTAATCGGTAAACATTGTATTGCTGAGGTTAAAGATCACGGAACTGTTTGCAGAAATTTAGCCCCGAGTTCGATACCGCTCCATTATAACCTTTACGCCTTAAATCCTAATACCCGTCTCGTACGGCCCCACCTTTACGATCAGCTTGTCGTTGCATGCGCTCCGGTTATTTGGATTAGGCGTGGAAAAAAATGGTAGTCTCTTAAGGCCTTGGCCAAACTTGCCCTATGTATTGTTTGAATCCCATATATTCAACTTTGGGCATTTCAATAACGCTGTAAAATATATTTCTTCCGGGGATCTTAGACATTTGCACCAACGCCAATTCCCAATCTTCACCTTCAAATGTAAGATAACCTTTATTTGATCTGTAGAAAGGAAACTGTTGCCGATTTTGTATTGACTGTAAAACGTCCTGAAATGCGCCACTATTTTTCGCTAATTCAAACATCATGTCAAAATCACTATCTACACGCACTAAGAAAATTTTAGTATTGCCTTTCTTATCCACTAAAAGAAAACTTCCTGATGAGTCATAAAGATAATATTCGACGGTATTTTCTTCTTCTCTGATTTTCTCAAATTGTTCTATATATTGCGGATCTTGTATATGAGGGAACTGATGAGAAATAAAACCTAACATTTGCTCGCTGAGTTCGCAAAATTGTTGCTCTGCTAAGCTTCTAACTATTTTATCTAGCTTGGGGATCATTTCTTTTGGATTCCGTTTTTCCATATAAGCGTCAATTACTCCCTTATTAAACGCATCAATTGCCTCCTCTTGCGTAGTCGCTCCTGTTAAGAGCACTAATTTTATAGGCAATCGATATTCTTTTCGAAGCATCTCACAAAATTTCAAACCATCCATCGCAGGCATATATCGATCTATTACACCAACTACTATTTTTTTGAAACGATCCGGTAAAGATAAATCTCCTCTTACTGCATCGATATAAAAATCATACGTTTCGATGTTTTGCTTCAGTTTATCTGGCTCTGGAATATTGAAATTTTGCTGTACGATTGATTTTGAAAGTTCTTGAGGATCATAAACGTGGGAAGATAGATAGTGCAACGCCTTATTAGGGTCAGTCTCCCGCGCATAAGCAAAACTTTCGTCTGCTTTTTGAAGTAATTGATTCAGAAACGTTTGATCGTCATCTAATAACAACACATTGGTAGGGTGATAAAATAGGGGTAAAATTGGTTTCATGTACAAACTCCTTTAATTCCATAATTATAGATCTACCAGCTTAACTTAAGCCAAGTCAGCCACTTCACTAGCTCCTTTTGGTAAGACTAATGTAAACATTGTATATTCTTCTTCCACTGATTTGCAAGATATTTGTGCACCAGTTTTTTCAAGCGCCATTTTGCAGAAATAGAGACCCATTCCAATACTCGTAGCTGAGCTCTTCGTTGTATAAAAAGGTTCAAAAATTTTATCGAATTTATCTTTGGGAATACCTTTCGCTGTATCTTTAAAATGGAGAGAAATTTTATTTTCGCTCTCTGTGGTCCAAATGGTAATTTCACCTTTTCCAACTTCCTTAATGACATAAAGTGCATTCTTTAATAAATTTGTAAGAACGTGCAAAATCACTTGTGGGTTACCTGATATTTTTTTGTTGGAGATGAACTTTACAGTGATAAGTGTTTTCTCATTGTCAGTTAAAGGGTATGAGTCCAAAAATGTTTGTATAATCTCATCCAAGGAAATTAGATCCAGTTTACTGCGATCCAAAGGTCTAAAGCCTGCTAAAATGGTATCAATCGTATTTTCCATTCCCGCCAGTGATAACGCCAAGTCATCACAAGTTTTTTGTAGTACGGAAAAACGCATTTCGCTAATAGGAAGTTCCTCTCTTCCCTTCGACCATTCTTTATAGATCTCAATAAGGATAGGAAGATATTCCTTCAACGAGGCTATTCCTAATTGCACTCCAGTTAGAGGCGTTTTTAATTCATGTGCAATCATACCCCCCATCGATGAAAGTACTTTTAAACGTTCCTCTCGAACACGCATTTCACGGATTTCAGCTTCCAATTTTTTCTTTTCTGTAATATCGATGGATATACCCAAAACTCCAATAATATTTCCTTCATCATCTTTGATGGGTACTTTATTACTTAGTTGATTAATGGTTTGACCATCACCAAAATGAAATGGTGGCTCTTCATGATTTAGGATAGGAATTCCAGATTCCATAACTTCTCTATCCACCTCTGCAAAAGCCTCAATAGCAGAAGCAGGTCCAATTATTTTTAGAAAGTCGTAATCGGTTTTACCTAACACGTCAGACTTAGACAATCCTAACATATTAGCCATTGCATCATTACAACCAATATAAACACCATTTCTATCTTTCCAATATACGCTGCCTGGCATAAATCCTATAATTCTTTCAAGATTTTCTAAAGCATCTTTTGCAGATTTTTCTGCCCTAACCTTCGCGGCATTTAATTTTTCTCGTATCTCTATTAAATTTGTTACATCGATTGAGACTCCGATAATACCTATAATATTGCTTTTTTCATCAAACAATGGTCTCTTATTCGTTAACAAATTACAAATGCGCCCCTCGTCATCTGAAAAGGGTAACTCTTCTAGATTTAATATAGAAAGACCACTTGCTATAATTTCCTGATCTGTATTATGTATCGTATCTGCAAATTCCTTGCTAATATTAGTACCAAAATCATAATCAGTTTTCCCAATAACTTCATGTACTGAGCTATATCCAATTAATTTTAATATTCCTTTATTACATCCTCGATATATTCCTTCTCGATCTTTCCAATAAACACTTCCGGGAAGAGATGAAATAATATTTTCAAGGTCATTTAGAGGATCAATTTCATCTTTTTTTTCAGAAATTATAGAAACAAAACCCAGAACACCATTCACTTCGTTTTTTTCGTTCTGTAATGGTCTTTCTATTATGGAATAAACATTTTTCTCATTTTTTAATTTAACCTCAATATCCAAACCTCTGCTCTTTTGGAATTGTATAACCTCCTTGTCTAAATTAGATAATTTTTCGGCATGAGCTTTCCAGAGCAGCTCTGTATCCTTCTTATTAAGAATTTCATCCTTGTTCAAAAAACCCATCAGACTTGCAAAAGCTTCATTACAACCTCTATATACTCCTAAAGTATTTTTCCAAAAAATTCCTATTGGAAGAACATTTAAGGGTGTATTTAAGTCAAATAATTCTTTTACATTTTTTTCCATATTCTTCTCTTTTAACTCCTACTTTCATGATGGCTTTAGGTAATAATCCTTCTTAACTAAATTTTCATTTTGAGTCACGAACTTCATAACTATATTTTGATATTGTTCGAAATCTTCAATATAAGGCATATGGCCACAATTATTTATAACCTCTAAAAAAATTGTAGGATACAAACGAATTGTTTTTTCTATATCAGATACTAACGGAGTAATAAAGTCAGAATCACCAAAAATTAACAAGATTTTCTTTCCTGATTTAGCCAAATCAATAATGTTATCTAAAGAATTTATTTGGGGAAATATAATATTAAAAAAATGCTCCTGCATTCTTTTGTCAATATAATCTCCAAAAATATTTTTTTTCCAATGGGTTAAAATAATATTTTTTGCTTCTTTCTCTGAGGTGTAATCAAAAAGAATCTTTGGAATTATGGCAATCGTTTCAGCAATAAAACGCTTGTGAGGTTTATTTTCGAATTTATCTGCTGATTTAAAATCAAAAAAATTCAAGGTTGATTTGTTGCTAGCGAAATCACGTTCCTTTTTTTCTGCCAATTCTCGATATTTTTGTTGGTACATCTCAAATGTATATTGTCTCTCTCTCGTAGCCTTACTTCTAAAAAATTGATTTGTCTGTGTGAAGCTAGGATCTAACTTTATTAAACCAACTCCTGTTCCAATAAGCATATCAAAATCATCAGGGTAATCTTTAGCCTCCTCAAAAAGAAGTGCGCCCGGAGCAGAGAATCCAAATCCGTCAATACGAGTTACATTAAAATGACTTTTCACTGCTTCTATCACCAAATGATCTAATTCTTTAATCATTTCTTTTGTTATAGATAATATATTTTTTTCTTCAAAAGACCTTTTCTTACTGTAAGTCCAAATGTGGTCGCAGGTTATGAATGTATAATCATCACCAAGACAGGAGAGTCCCTGTAAATAAAACGAACCAGGACCTCCAGCTATGTATCCAATTCGAGGACCCTGACCAGCTACACCGCATATTACCGTTATACCATTTTTCAATTCTAATTTAACCTGTGACTTTTTCATGATGAACTCCTATTCGGAGAAGTGATTGGTTACCCTAGAGATAACCTTTTGATTTATAATTTTTCTCTCCTTTTTTTGAGTAATAAGGAGACATTTATTTATTCGAGCTCCCAGAGTAGCCACATTAGGTTCCTGGAACATCGTTTCATGATCACCAGGTACAGTATAAAGTTCTATACTATTCGGTGAACCTTTTTCCCAGTGATTATATTTAGATTCTATATTCGCAAACAGTGCTATGGTCTCCTCTGCTTTAAATAAAGTGAGAGTGCCTGGATACAAAGACGGTCTATAGCGCCTATAAATTTTAGATCTTTCCCATTGTAATTCGAGTATTGACTCAGCTTTATAAATCCCTATAGCTGAAAATTTTTTCTGCATAGCATTAAATTGACGTCGCATGAAAGTTTCAAAGAGTTCCTGTCTGTCTAGTTCCTCGGGATAATACGCCCAACCATCAAAAAGACCCACAAAATCTACTACTTCCCCTAATAAATTCAATTGGTATGCCATCTCAAAGCAAATATTTGCACCAGCAGAAGCCCCACCTAAAAGATAAGGACCACTAGGCTTAACTTTCTTTATCGTCTTAATATAAAAAGTTGCCATCTCCTCAATACTAGTAAAAGATATTTTATTATTTTCAATTCCTGGATCTTGAATAGCATATACAGGTCTTTCTTTCTCAAGGTATTTAACTAAAGGAATATACCAAAACACCGTTCCTCCTACCGGATGTATTAAGAAGAGAGGGGCTTTTCTCCCGTGCGACTTCAATGGAAGGAGACAACTATTGGTTTTAATAACCTTGGTTTTATTCGTTACAACATCTAATACTGATTTTTCTAATATTGAAATGTCAACAGTTTCAGATAACTGGGTGATTGTGGGTTTTTCAAATAAAATGCTAAGCGGTAAATCTAGACGAAAATGGTCATTAATCTCATTCAGAGTTTTTAAAGAGGATAAGGAATTCCCTCCTGCTTCAAAAAAATTGTCATTTTTTTTAATAGAATTAACACACAATGTTTTGCACCATATGGATGCCAATGTATTTTCGGTCTTACTCAGAATTTCAGAATCATGGTTGTTGATATTCTGAATTTCATGAATAGCAGGCAAAGAATTTTTATCTACCTTCCCATTGTGAGTGACTGGGAATTTATCAAGTAGGCAATAAAAAGATGGCAACATGAACACTGGAATTTTATTTTTTAAATATTCGCGGAGTGATTTAACATTAATAGATTTATTATTTCGAGGTATAATATAGGCAATAATACGTTTTTCATCTTTTATAATCTCTTTGTAAACTACGATAGATTGTTCGACGCAAGGATGAGTTTCCAGATGATATTGGATTTCTCCTAGCTCAACACGAAATCCATTTATTTTTATTTGATCATCAATTCTTCCTATATATTCTATGTTGCCATCCTCTAACCAACGCACTAGATCACCAGTTGCATATATTTTTGTATTATGATTTTTGATAGACGGATGGATAGTAAATTTTTCCTTAGTTAGATTGTCCTGATTCAAGTAACCTCGAGCTAAACCAACACCCCCTAAGTAAAGTTGGCCTATTTGTCCAACAGGTAGCGGACGTAGGTGGTGATCCATAATATAAGCTTGGATATTTTCTAAAGGCTTACCTATAGGCGGTGTAAATCGATTATTAATATTTGAAAAAAAATCGAATATCGTCGCATATATAGTCGATTCTGTTGGACCGTATCCATTCCAAAATGCATCTACTCTTTTATATATTTGACCAGCTAATTCTTTACTTAGTGCTTCTCCACCACACAATGCTTTCTGCGGATATGGGCCATTCCACCCTGCTGCTATCAACATTTTCCACGTCATGGGGGTTGCTTGAAGAATGGATATTTTATATTGAGAGAGTATTGAATTAAGCTTTATACCATCAGAAATTGTATTACGATCAGCTATGATGCATTTTGCCCCCACCATAAGAGGCAAATAAAATTCAAGTCCAAAAATATCAAAAGTAATGGGCGATATAGATAAAAAAGTATCCTCAGAGGTGGGAAGAAGACGCTCTCTCATCGTGCAAAGTAGATTTACCAAAGAATGATGCTCTATTAACACTCCTTTAGGATTCCCAGTCGAACCAGAAGTATAGATTACATAAACAAGGTGATTTTTTTTATATTTAATTTTTGGATTTATTTTCGAATATGATGACAGTTCTGGCAAATCATCTATAAAAATTATTCTTCCAGCCTTAAGTGTAATATCTTCATTATACTTCCAAGAAGATTTTTGAGTAATAATCAAAGAAGGAGCACTGTCATTCAGCATATAAACAATTCGATTTTTTGGCAAACTCAGATCAATGGGAACATAAGCGGCGCCAGATTTAATAATCGCTAAAACGGCAATAATCATATCTACATTACGATCAACACATAGCGCAATTAAATCCTCTAACTTTATTCCATAATCCAATAAATAATGGGCCAATTCATTCACGCGCCGATTTAGCTCACTATATGTCAAAAACTCACCATTAAATCCAATCGCTATATTATTAGGTGTTCTTTCCACCTGTTCCTCAAATAAGAGAATAAAATTCTTATTAAAATTTATATTTTTTGTTTTGTTGAAATCGAAAATAATCTGTCTTTTCTCTAATTTTGTCAAAATATCAATTTGAAAAACTGATTTCAGAGGATTGTTTAGTGTTTCTGTTATTATCGAAAAAACATGCTTTAATAAATTTTCAATGACTCCACCATCTATCATATTTCTATTGTAGGATATTTTGATTATCGTTTGATCCCCAGGAAATATACTACAAGTAAGAGGATAATGTGTGGGATCAATTATTTTAATATCTTTGAATTTAAATAATTCTAGCTCATTATCGATAGGATAATTTTCAAAAGCTACGATACTGTTAAATAAAAATTCCTCGTGAGGTACGTTAATCCATTCTAAAAGCTTGGATAATGGTGTGTAATGGTATTCTGTTATATTAGATAATGTATTTTGAATTTCTTTTAATAAATCAATCACAGAAAATATCTTTTTAAATTTTATTCGAAGCGGAAGGGTGTTAATTACTAAACCAATAATTTTATCTGAATCGACAATTTCTGTAGATCGTCCAGTTACAGGAATCCCGAATACAACATCATCATTTTGACTATAAAAATTAATCAATACAGCCCATATGCCTTGAAAGAATGTGTTAGGAGAAAATTCCCACTGTCGAGAAAAATTATTAATTTTTTGAGTAAGTAGTTTACGGTTTCGTTGTTTATCAAGACATATTTCTTTGCATTCAAACGCACTAGAATTCTTATCTTCAGATGAAATATTATTCTTTAAAAATGGTAGATTAGCAGGTGAGGAAAATCCTTTAAAATAGTCTATCCAAAAAATTTCAGCAGAGTCATAATTCTGTTGTGCGCACCAATCTATATAATTAAAATACGAAATTGGTTGAGTAAGTATAATACTAGTATTATTTTTCAATGAGAAATAAATAAGCTCTAACTCTTTCATTAAAATCGGCAAGGACCAGCCATCCATCAAAATATGATGGAAAGTTATAATTAAATAAAACGTGAAATCATTAATATTTATAATAGTAATTCGAAATAGCGGTGGACATTCAAGGTTGAATCTTGCTCGCCTATCTTCTTTTATAAAATTATTTATTCGTAATTCTATAGCTCTCTCACTTAATAAATCTCTCCAATTATACTCTCTCCACGATAAATCTACATTGTCAGCTATTATTTGAATAGGATCAGACATTTTAGACAAAGAAAAAGATGTTCTTAATAAATCGTGTCTTTCAATCAGTCGTTGCCACGCCTTCTTTAGACATTCTAAATCTAAATCAGAATTCTTAGGACTTCTCCAAATTAACTGGATAATATAAGCTTCAGATGAGGTATTGTAATTGGAATGAAATAATAATCCTTGCTGTAAAGAGGATAAGTTGTAGCTTTTTTTTGAATTAAGCAAATATTTCTTATTTTCATTTTTTTTAAAATTTCTATTTACCAATTCAGATTTTATATCATTACTATCATTTAATAGAGAAATTAAACTTATTAAATCAGATTTAAATTGATTCGCCAAAGATTCAATTGTACTTTTATTATGAAAGTTTTTACTATATGTCCAAATAATGCATAGAGATTGATTTTTAATTGAGGCATCAATATTAATTAAATATGAACGCTTGTTTTCTGGACTGGAAGCTAAAGATAGGCTCTCAAAAATAAACTTATTGTCATTAAATATTTGATCAAAATGCCCCCAATAATTAAAAGCAATATCTGATTTTCCTGAAAAAGACACCTTCTTCAAATAACGTAATAACCCATAACCTATTCCATTATTGGGAATACTACGCAGTTGTTTTTTTATAGAATTAATAACTTCCCACGTTGTTCCTTTAAGGACTGAAAAATATATAGGATAAAGGCTCGTAAACCATCCTACTGTTTTATTTAAATCAAGCCGTTCTCCAAATTCAACTCTTCCATGGCTTTCCATATCAATAGTTATTTCAGATTTTTTTGTCCAATTCGTAATGGATTTAGTTAAAAGACCAATTAAAATTTCCTGTAAAGTAACATTTTTTGTTCTCAATAATCCATTTAGTAATAATTTGGTTTCCGATTTGTTGCATTCTAACATTATAGAATCAGAATATTTTTCAAGGTTCATTCCGGTTCTATGGTCAACAGGTATGGGGACATATTGGTCCATTGAATTCCAGAATTCTTCTTCTGCTTCTAAATTAGTCGAATTAGAATACTTTTTTAGTTCTTTGATCCATGCCTGAGTTGTTGTAACTTCTTTCGAAAGCATTATTGTCTCAGACAAAATTAATTTTTGATAATTTGCTTGCAATTCCTCAAGCATAATTCTCCATGAGACTCCGTCGATAATCAAATGATGTATCGCTATTAAACATTTAACCGAGGTATTATCGTGACCCAAAAAAATAATAATTCTTATGAGGGGCCCTTTTTCTAAATTAAAGTTTTTTTGGATTTTTAGTGAGGCTTGTTTAATTAGACTGTTTAATTCGAGACATTGAGTGGAATCACATACTTCAATATCTATCGCATCACCCAGCGAAGGAGAGAAAATCTGCATCCATCCTTGGCGATAACAACGAAACCGTAAACTAAAAGCATGATGGGCGCTAATAGTTTCTTTAAAAGCATACTTAAAAAGCGACAAATTAAACGGTGGATCTTTAATAGTTAAGACGCATACTTGTGTAAATTGGGATTTATCCTTAAATGATTGTTCAAAAAACCAAGATTGAATTGGTGATAACGGAAATTTTGACCCCGACGTAATGTATTCGTCAGCGATTGGATCGACATTTTTTACTAATTTGGATAGGTTTTTAATCGTAGGAGCTTGAAAAATATCTTTTACTGATATTCTATAACCATGCTCTTTAACCTTAGTTACTATCTGCATTGCCATGATGGAGTCACCGCCTAGCGAAAAGAAATTATCATCAATGTCAATTTCTTTAATTTTTAAAACTTGTTTCCAAACCTCCAGTATAATTTTTTCTATAGACGAAGAAGGGTTTGTTATAAGACGTTGAGTTTTAATACCATAGTCCTGAGCCAATAATAATTGTTTATCTACTTTGCCATTAATCGTGAGTGGAAAATTTTCTACTTCAATTATCTTTGACGGCAACATATATTCAGGCAATTTTTTTCTTAAATATAGTTGAATATCTTTTGGTGCGATACAACTACTGTTTTTGTCCTTAATATAATAAACTTCGACTTGTTTTTGATTTTGAGTGTCTCGAACACAAGCTACTACTTGAGACATTTTTTCCCATTCTGTTAGTTTAGTTTCAATTTCACCAATTTCAATTCTAAATCCACGAATTTTCACCTGATCATCACAGCGATCTATAAATTCTATATTTCCATCTGGTAACCACCTTACGATATCACCCGTTCTATAAAGAAATTTATTCATACCCTCTTCTGCAAAAGGATCTTGAATAAATTTGTCTAACATTCTTTCTTCTTTTGTGTAACCTGTAGCAACACCATCTCCACCGATAAATAACTCTCCGTCAAAACCAACGGGCACAGGCATTAAATACTTATCAAGTATGTAACATTGCGTGTTGCATACGGGCCGTCCAATAGGAATAGCAGAAAGAGAATCAGATATATGATCAATTTTGTACACACAAGAGAATGTAGTACATTCAGTGGGACCATATGCGTTATATAAAGATAATTTGCCTCGACGTGCATAAAAGAATTTTTTAATTATGTTAAAATTTAATTTTTCTCCGCCTACTAAAAGTTTGGGTATATCGCTCAATATTTCTGGATTTTGTCTGCAAATCTCATTAAATAAGGACGATGTAAAAAATGCAATTGAAACATTATGTCTTTTAAATTCCTTATACAGATCAACTGTACAGAGCAATTGACTTTTTCCCACAATCAAAATCTTGGCGCCATTTAAAAGAGCTCCCCACATTTCGAAAGTGGAAGCATCAAATACGTACGAGGAAATTTGAGCAAAACAATCTGAATTTGTGATAGTTACATAATCAATATCTTTTACTAACTTAATTACGTTTCTATGAGAGACCATCACGCCCTTAGGAGACCCAGTAGATCCAGATGTATACATGATATAACATAGTGATTCAGGGCTTATTTGATTTGTAAAGGTTATAGTATCTAAGGATATTCTTTCTAGAAAGTAAGAAATATCTATTATTTTTATTTTCGCAAAGCTTATTTTTTCATATTTCTTTTGTTGAAAATTGTTAGTTAATATTAATTTACAATTAGTATCCTCGAGGATAAATTTGACACGCTCAGCAGGGTAACTATGATCAAAAGGTACATAGGCGGCACCAGCCTTTAATATGGAAAGTATTCCAATAATCATTTTTTCATCACGTTCTAAACAAATAGCAACGATGTCTCCGGCACCAATACCTTCTTTTATCAGCTGATCTGCAAGATGACTGGATTTCTTGTTCAGTTCTGCATAAGTTATTTTTTTATCACCACAAACAACTGCTACCTGATAGGGATTTTCTCTAACTTGTTCTTCAAATAATTGTGGTATCGTTTTATCAATGGGATAAGACTTTCTAGTTTTATTCCAATCAACTAAGATCTTCTTCGCCTCCTCTAATGTTAACAACGGAAGATCATTTAGTGTGGTTTCGATGTTTGATATAATTGCATTTACTAAAACATTAAGATGGTCTGGGATATTTTTTAATATACTAATTAAGTTATCGCCTAGGCAATCCTGATCCACATACACACAGAATTTATTTTTGTTAATCAAAAAATTTAATGGCTGCGACGATTTTATTGTGCTCTCTGTTTTAAGATCATCAAATATTATATTAAGCGTTGATCTATTACTGCAATTTGATAATTCAGGATACCGAAAAAAAATATCTCTCAAATAATAATTACGTTTTTCTATAGAGCTGCAATTGATCAAGCTGATTATATTTTGAAATTTAAATTCCGAATTTAACTTAAAATTCAGTATTTTTGAATTAGATATCAACAAGTTTATATTATTATCAATATTTGTTTTTTCTCGGCAAATAATATCAATACTTAAAGGAGTTTGCTGATTTGTTCTATAAAAATAAAGCAATAAAATAGCTAATACAATTTTTTCAATGGAACATTTGTATATAGACGCTAATTTAATTATCCCTTCTGGGAGCTTACACTCATAAAATTTAGCATTTTCAAAATCTAATTTTATAGGCAGAAGTAAAAAAGGAAACTTTACATAATTCCTCTGAGAATGTTCTTCGACCCAATATTTTTCATCTTTAAATATATCGCTGCTAATTTCCTGGTAGGTCTCCAGGGAGCTATTATTGGGCGACTCTAATTTTAATCCTATTCTTAATTCGGATTTTATTAAGTCTTCAATTTTTTGTGATGATCCATCAATTTTTAAAATACGAGTAATTATTATATCGTGATTTTTAGTCGTAATATGTATTTCATCATTACTAAAATTAGAAATTATGCCTGGTGAATATACGGATTTTTGTTCAGATATTCGAACATCTTTTACTACATAAGCTCCCTGATTAATGATGCATTTAAGCGCACCTAATTCATTTTTGTAGTCACCGAAATGAAGTGCTCGATAGTCTCGTTCTATATTTTCTGCATCATTATCCCAGCATATCCAACCATTCCCATATATCTTTTTTCGACTTGGGTAGTAAGTTCTTTTTGATAAATCCTGTTGTTTGCGACAATAATTATTTATTAAAAGTTCATCTACTAATTCTGAAAACGTGTATATAGCTGCCTGAAAACATTTAAGATTAAGGCTTAACGTAGTCTCGCTTGCATCTATTGGAAATTCTATTTGTTTTAAAATATCCCCCAAATCCAACCCTTCACTCATTATATGCCAGGTAATACCATGACTTTTTTCTTGGTTGTAAATAGCCCATGATGTAGCATTCACGCCTGCGTATTGTGGCAATAAAGAATCGTGGTAATTAACGGCTAAATGTTTTGGTAAAGAAAGAATGTCATTTGAAAGTTTATGTGGATTAACAATACTAAATAAATAATCAAAAACCGTCTCTTTAGCTACTAAGGAAAAATCGTTTAAATTCTTAAAATGAGCTACCTTGTTATTTTGACACCAAATTATAATTTTTATATTTTTAGCTACAATTCCTAAAATTTTTTGATTTTTTTTTAATAATACTTCTGCACATTTAATTACAAGAGTGTCCTCTCCAATAAGATAAAATGATTTTGAAATGGTAGATATGAGACTCGACATCACTGGCTCCAGAACTTAGAATTCTTTTTTATTCTTCATTTCATGACTTTGAGATTTCCCATCATTCTGTGGTGTTATAACTCAATAAATAACTGTCTTTCAGCAAACTCAAATTAAGAAGTAATAAAGTACTTTATCAAACGAACTATCTATCCCCTAAATTATATTAATGGTGTGCTGAAAATTTAAACACGAGTGCATTATATAGCGTTCCGTATGTATGGTCGAGTTTGTGGTCTGAATAATGTTCTATTAATTGAATATATATTGTACATGCCTTAGATCAATTATACAGTTTATAATTTATTCAACCAATAACCCACTAATTGACAGACCATATGTGCCTTAAGGACGAAGTTTATTATCTTTGAGGCTTAAAATTGCGCTTAAACAATGGTAGGGTGTGAACGCCGCTCAAGTAGTGATAAAGCCTACCCCATGTGGTTCCGGGTAGGGTAAGCGTTGCTTAGAGTGCATTCTTCCCAGCCCCTGGTTAGCGCTTAAAGGAGTTTAATAAAAAATGGAAAACAATGAAAAAATTATTTTGAAGGAATATTTAGATATTTTTTATGTTTCAATATATAGAATACGGTTATTAATTAAGATACATTCTCTAATTTCAAATTATTCTAATCGTATATTAAATCAACAATGGTGGGGTTTTATTCAAAATAATTTAAGTGTAAGTGCTGTTATTGTGGAAATATTTAGTGTAATTGATGCTACCAAGTCAAGTTTGATTAAAAAAATGGAGAAGCTGCTAAAAAAGCATAAAGTTGATTTTATAACTATCAAAGAGATAAATAATTGGATAAATAAGATTAAAAAATATCAAGTATTACGTCATAAAGTATTCGCGCATAAAGATTATACCTGCTTACAACCAACGACAGTAATGTATGAAGAGATTCTTGCGGTAATTGATGATTTTGACGAGAAATTGAAGCTGATAGATATAAATTTTTTGAATGATGTAAGATCTCCTATGGAAGCTAAGATAGTATCAAAACCGTCAGAAGATATCAGTTTGCTTATAGAATTGGAAAACATTTTATTGAATGAAAATTGGAAGCCTAAAGAAGCGTAGTTGCATTTATATATTTCATCACTTCTGCAACATAAGCGAAGACTTTAATCTAATGTACTGACTCCAAATTCGAGCAATTAAGCAGACAGCTATACGATGCCCAGACAATCCAGAATTAACGTATAAAGTTCATAACATGTTCAATCAACTTATCATCTGATTTATCTAAATTTTTTTCTAAAAACAAATATGTTATCTTTTTATTTAAATTACTCAGTTTATTTTTTTTTATATTTAATAAATTACGGAGCCAAACTCCACTCATTTTATCCGAGAAATTAATGACACTTCTAGAGATCAACTGATGTTCGTACATTTTGGAGATTTTTTTATTAAAACAACTAGGGTCAACAATGAAAAAGCAAAACTTCAATTTAGAATTAGACAAAATAGAACTTGAATCAATTATATTATTTATAAAGAAATATTTTTTGTCGGAAATAATGAAGTCATGTTTATCCTCAAGATTCTTAAAATAATTATGTATACTATCTGAAAATAATGATATAGCGGACGGTATTCCATAAATAGTTTCACTACCTTGATCATACAAAAATTTATCGTTTGATATAAATTTCATACCAGGAACATTATACAATAATCGCAAAGATGTTGTTGACTTACCAGCTCCCTTGTCACCTAATATGCAAAAAGCTTGATTATTATAGCATAGTACTGCACCATGTAATTTATGAAGCTTTGAAAAAACGTCCACGACAAGATTCCGAATAAATCGAAATATTTCTTGATGAACTTCGTCTGAAATAAGTGTTTCAGTGAGACAGATATAATAATATGGTGGTTCAATTTTATATTGTATTTTATATTCAGGGTCTTTAATTAAAATTGATGACCCTAAATTTCTCATAAAAGCGCGTTTTTCCCCGTGAATAATTATTTCATTACTATATAAGATAGAATCCGGTAAACAAAAATCGATTATGATGTGATTACATAATAAATTTATTTCAAGGCAGGGTGATATTAATAAATATACACCAAAATAATGGCTCAATTTACGGATAATGTTTTCATGGCAAACTAAGATAAATTTGGTATCTGCAAAAAAGCATTGATATTTAATTTTTTCCATATACTTTTCAATTTTTCAGTATAATTCCTGGGATTATTCCAATATTTGTCTTTGCATAACTATGCATTTTATAATTCATATATACAGTCGCCCATGCAGCCCCAATTGCCACCCCTATTGATCCTAAAGGTTTAGCTAATAATATCCCAATGACTACATTAATCAATGCCGCTTGTAGGATGATACTGCTAGATTTTTTTGCTTTACCGGTCATGTTTAATACGTATCCACAAGGACCAAAAACTACATTTGCAGAGACTCCTGCAAAATAAATTATATAAGTAAATATATATTCATATAAATTAGTACTATTATAAAATTTAGCTAAGATAACTAAAGCTCCAATCAAAAATGCTGGGATCAAAAGTGCCGAAGAAATTACGTTCATATTTTTAATTAAAATATTTAAAACGTTTAATTTATTTATTGAATACAATCTTCTTATTAATAACGGCATAAAACAATTTATTGTCAACAATCCAACACTACCAAATGAAGCTAGCGCTATAGCAATTGAATATACGCCAGTCTGATGATAGTCGGACAAAATTCCTAATATAATAACATCCGAAACATTAATAATAGTGAAAGACAAGGAAAACGGCATAAATAAGAAGCCAGATTTATAAGCCATAGATAAAGAATTTATCGAAAAGGAATGTGTATCAACTCCTTTATCAATCAAGTGATAAAGCAAATATAGTGTGAACGTCGTGAGTATTAAAAAAGTAATGGAACTATAAATCAGGATCTTTTCTGGAGTAAGCTGTATATTGAAACATAATGAACAAACCAAACATAATATTACGATTAGAGGAAAAGATATATTCCGATAAAGTATACTGCTCGATGATAATATTTTAGATTGAGCTCCATACGATACTAAAATTAATGATGTAAGCGCAACTGTATATAAAATGAAATGAAATCCCTCATGGTAAAATAAATTAAAAAAATAAGCGAATAATGCGGAAATTAGTAAAGATATTAAAAGAATCGAAAGTAGTAAGCGATAATGATAATTAGCCATCTTTTTACTTTCACCAAGTACGGTTAAGATATAAGAATCAGTTCCCAATAGAGATACAATAGAGAGCATATATGCCGATCTATAATAAAAAGATAATTCACCCACAAAACTTTCATCGAACTGTAAACCAAGTAGGATCAAGTAAATATTTGAAAGGACAAGATTTAAAGATGTTAGGATGAAAGATTTTAAACACGTACTTCGTTCAATAAATTTATCCACCAGATAAAAAGTTCTTTTATAAGAACGCACAACGATTTCCTTATCTTTAAGTTGATAGCCTCATCAGTCGCACCCCAACTGATATTGAGCCAAGATTTTTTAATCGTGGTAATATGAATAATGAGTTTGACTGATTTAACGACTTATTAAAAGAGACTCCGAAACAATTTGCAAGATTGGTTGAAACTTCATTACCCCAATATCGGATATTCCCTATTAAATCATAAATACCAGAAGGACCAAGAAGCCCATCATTTACATTATTAGTATATCCATGTAAATCACAAATATTAAGTAGGTTTTTTTTATAAGATTCCAAATAAAAATTTTTATCAATTGATAATAATTTTAACCATACTTCATCTGAAATTAATATAGCATTATGATATAGAGCAAATTCTTGCGCTGCAAAATAACTAATATGCGCGACTGGTTTCATATCATATTCAGCTCGCAAATAAAATTTTCCATTGAAAAATTGGAATGGACAATTCAAATTATAAATATTAATACGTTTATAAAAATCGTATCTTAAATTTAAGGCTTCATCCGCAAGTATATCTTGCTTATTTATAAAATTTAGGTATTCTAAATTTGTCACTGTATACTTAAATACGTCATAAGTATTTTTTTCATCAATTTTAAGCTTGATATAATTAGGATGATGAAAACGTGGCATATTCATATGAATAATCTCTTTTATAACAAATTCTTCGTTCAGATAAAATTTTGTCAATATATTTTATATCTAAATCTATGCTGATAAATAGATTTTTCAACGTATAATATGGATCTGAAATTAAATCTTCATATTCAATTTTTATATAATTATATTTTATTTTATATTGATCCCAATAGTATCTTTTTTTAAGAGTAACATTTTCAGCATATCTATTAACAATTTCCTCTAATGACAGTTTATTATCCTTGTCATAATCTTTTTTCCAGAGCTGATAATAAATTCTTTTTGACAGATTCCATTTATTAAAAAAATCATGCTTTATGTAACTATTAATAACAGATTTTATATCTCGCTCAATATAGATTATATTATTCGTTGATAAAACATCAGACAAGATATCTAAATGTTCAAATAAAGAGGTTTCTTTTACAAATCTAAATCTATCTTGAATAAGAAAGCTTTTTATATTTACCCTTAATGGATGTTCAGTCATCCTATTAATTATGCTGTATCTAACGGGGGATGTTTTCACTAGGTCCCATTTCAAAATTGCACCTGAGTGCATAGAAAATGGCTCGATTTGAACAATTGTTTTATCTGGAATTCTTAACAAATTTGATAATAAATTTGTGCCCGATCTTGGGCAACCTAATATAATATATCCCATATAATTCTCATTATTCGATATTTGTTAACATTTTAGCAAGTGATTGATTTCGATAAGAAACAACTTTACTTCCTTGCCTATATATTTCATTAAAATATTCTTTATCATCAATTTTAATTTTATTGATAAAATTGTTCATCTGAATATCCTGATAAATCATATTTGTATAATAAATTGCATAATATAAAGGCTTAATTGCATTAATAGCATATGCACGCTCTATCAATTTATCATAATCTGATTCAAAGATTTTTTTTAAGAAAAATTCTCTTACATCACAATATTTAATAAGATTGATACCTTGACCTCGTTCTATCCAAACTTCATTTGATGCCTCTTTATGTAAATGTGCACATAGATGTATAAAAAAATCAAACTTATCTAGTGTATAATATTTTCCGACCACCTCTCCTTTAGATAAAACATCATTATAATTATTATTTTCTGAAAAATAACTGAAACCATGTGTGAAGTCCAAACTTAATGAGTCTAAATATTTTGACGAAATTGTCTTTATAAAAGGTGGAAGATTAAACATTTTAATTTTCCATAAAATCTTTTCTTTATATTCAATAGGTATTATCTCTTTTTTATCTCTTGAATACATACCTTGAATATATCCATCCTCAGTTAAAATTTCATAAATTTTGCATTCATCATCCTTATTAAAAAACAAATCTATATCATTCATAACTCTTGACCCTAAATCTCCATAGATAAGTGGAATTAGAACACTCCCCTTCAATGGTCTTACATCAATATTATTTTGTTTAAATTTTTCTATTATATGATCTAAGAGTTCAAAGATAATAAGGTTACGGCCGTAATTACCGTTATAAAACTGCTTCAAAATATGATAATTTGAAAAAGGTATTAAGTCAGATATTCCCAAATTAACAAAGTTCCTATAGATAAGACCAGCGACTTTTTGTTTAAAACAAATCGTCATGAATATATTCCAATTGAATTCTGAGTCAATTATTAATTTAATTTTTTCAACATTTTCAGACAAGATGTCGTTACGAGCGAGCACTACTAAAAGATCATACATCTGGGATGATTTACTCATAAATAACACCTAAGTTTAAATTGTTTTTTTCGATACAGATATCAACAAGGTAATAGATATCTACGATGGTTTTAAAATTTGAAGCGTTGAAATCTTCATCAATAAATTTTCCATTAAGCATTTTATCAATTTCAGCTATTAATGTTACTGTATCGAATGAATCAAATCCTAGCGAGTTTAGATCCGTTTCCAGATCTATAACAGATAGATCCACTAGTTTATTTGATAAAATTTTGCAAATCATATCCAAAATATTTGCTTTTATTTCCTTATTCATATTTTGTAATTGTATTTTCTTCAAGTTGTCTATAACAAATTTTCCCATTTTCATTTAGCGGAATCTCCTTTAAATACAAAATTGAACGAATGGTAATAGCTTCTGGTAGATTTAATTTTAATATATTTGAAGATATAAAGTCTTTTTCTGGAGATAATATAAATATATTTATTCCATTACATCGATTAAATGAATCAAGAGATTCTTTAATATAAATATTTGTGTATTGACAATTTTCTCGTATTAAAGACTCTAAGGCATTCAATTCAAAACGTATTCCATTAATTTTAACTTGTCGGTCGATCCGGCCAAGATAAACAATGTCGTTATCGTCATTTAACAAAACTAAATCACCAGTTTTATACCAAAATTGATTGTCAATATTTATTATTCCTGTCAACAGTTGATTTGATAAATACCCTGAAAAAACCTGTGGTCCCGATAATAATAATTCTCCAGCTACGTTTTCAGCACCTGCGGAATCATATATTTTGAATCTTGTATCTCCAAAAACTTTTCCAATAATGGAATCCATCAATAGTGAATCATCATCAATAACTTCCTTTATACAACATGTGATAGTTGCCTCAGTTGGTCCATATAAATTAAAAATTTTCGTTAAATGTGAAAGCTTTCTCCAATAACGTGCATCTTCAATTGTAAAAGATTCTCCACAAAATAAAGATATTTTTAGCTTTGATAGTTTGTTACTTAATTTATATAAAGGGAAAACTAATTTGATTAGTGAAGGGACTGAAAACCAAATAGTAACATTAAAGTCATCAATGAAATCACCTATTTTTAAAAAATCGTGTCTTTCTATAGGAACCAGAGAACTAAAGGTAATCCAAGAATATAGCAAATCATGAAAAAATGGATCAAATGTAGGTAAGAATAGATTTGTCAAAATCTCATTTTTTATAGGAGGTAAAGCTAAATTTATGCCTGTAATGTAAGAATATAAGTTTTTATGGGTTATCGGAACCGCTTTGGGAATTCCTGATGTTCCAGAAGTAAATAGTATATATGCAATATCTTCGGGAAAAACATACATATTAGTTTTTTCATGAGGAACTGAATTGTATATAATAGTAATTGAATTTTCGATAATTATTTGTCCTGAAAAATAATCAGTTTGGTGCTCATCACTTATTAAAACCGCTATATTAAACGTAGTAAGCAAATATTTTTTGTGAGAAGAAGACCATGTCTTAGAAAAAGGTATTATACATCTATTCAACTTCCAACACGCGATAATAGAAGCGTATAAATACTCTGAATATTTAGTACATTCAATCGCAATAAATTTACCACTAATATTTTTAAGTAATTTGCAAATTTTGTTTGCTAAGGAGTTTATTTCAAAATAACTAATAGTCTTATTTTTGTATAATAAAAAATTGTAATCTGGGCATTCCATTACACATTTTAAAAAAATATCGCAAACGTTCACAAATCGAATTCCTTAAAACTAAACATTATTGGCAATGGCATAATTTCTATACATAATTCTATATGAATCGAGTTCATTTCTAAGAAAAGTAATTTGATTTTGAAGCTGTTCAGACAGCGTAGGATAATTAGTAAAGAAATCTTTATATTGGGTTAAAAGCCAATCACACTCACTAATTCTAGTTCTGTGTCTAGATATACCCGTTAATCTATTTTCATGATGATTATGGATGTTTATGTGGATATCTTTTATTATGCAAGGAGTAAAATTATTAATCAACAGTCTTAAAAATAAGTCGGTATCTTCGACTGTACATAAGTGTTTATTGAAAAGGCCTATATTTTCTAGGCATTCCTTTTTGATGGTAAGGCCAAAACCGGCACCTATAGATAATGTCTCTTCAAATAATTTAGTTAGACTTAAATAAATATCAGAGAATACTCTTTTAGTAACGGTATTGTTAGAATTATTATGTTTATCATAATTTATTATATTTGCACTACACCAACTAAATCCAACGTTGGGAGGTGTATTTTTTAATACATGATAGGTACTATCAATAAAATTTGGTAAGTATTCATCATCATCATCTAAAAAAGATATATATTTTCCTCTTGCTAACTTAATTCCACAATTACGAGCAAATGAAGCACCACTATTTGTATGATTACGGACTAAAACTATCTTGTCGTTACATTTAGGAGAATTGAATGAAACAGGAGGATTGGAGCCATCATCCACTACAATTATTTCAATTTCCCTAAATGTTTGGTTTACTGCACTTATCACGGCACGATTTAGCATATGCGGTCGATTATATGTCGGTATAATTATTGAAAAGACCGGCATAAAGTTACAAATTCTTTTTAACATATTTCGGAATTTCCATTTAGCATACTAAGTTTAGATTTTATATAAAGTAAATATTCTCTCATGCAGTCCCGAGAAAAATTATCAATATTCTTCTTTTCAAAATTTTTATGACTGTAATCCCACGAAATAATAAAATTATCATCTTTAATAAAAGCCCCACCACTTAGAAGAAATACTCTTTTTGTAGTTACAATATTATCAATTCCAAGACTATAAGAATCACATCTTTTAAATGATGAGTAATCATATTTTCTTAATGAACTAGGAACAAAATTAAAAGATATTTGCGGATATAAATTAATCTCTAACTCTTTTCGAATAGTTTTATTATCTGATAAATAACGTAGATAACCATAACTTTTACCTTTACTGGAAGCTCTAATTACTTGAGATCTTAAATCAATGAGCTGATCTTCTAAAGATTGCGTATTATCTATAAGAATTGGAACAGTTTCGCTAAACCAACCTAAGGTATTAGATAAATTGATTTCATCACAAAAAGACTCTCTTCCGTGAAATAAAACTGCGATACACAACTTGCTATGTCCTGTTAATCGCTGATATGATTTTCCGATCGCATATAATAAAATTATTAGATTTTCAGAATGATCTATATTATTAAATATTCTACCAAAATCGTTATCAATTGAAAATGGATGTGAGCTTACAGAATATGTAGTATATTTTTCGATATTGTTGTTTCCATGAGAATATATTAAAGGCAAGTATGTAATTTCACTCCATTTTAAAGATCTCCAGTAATTCCATTCTTCAATTTCATATTTTTTTTGATGTTGGATATATATCTCTGTGAAATCAGAAAAGGTAGTTGATTTCGCTAGCTTGTAAGCAAGACTGAGGTTTTCATGATTTTTATAAAGACTAACTAGATCTTTAAGCAACATTCTAAATGAATATGCATCGACCAATAGATGATGAGCTATCAGTACCATATGAGAAGCTTTTTTAACTTTATTTGTGATAAGTAAAACTTTAAAAAGACAGTTGTCAAATGTAAATGAACTTCTTAATTGTTGGATTTTTGACTCAAGAAAAGCTTTATAGTCACCATCACGTTCATTTCTGTATCTGATATGGATGAAAGAATCCATATCTTTTTCACCAAAAATAAAATGATTCCTTTCTCTTATATTGATACCTAAACGTAAATCATCATAATGAGAAATAAGAATATCTATTGATTTTTTTAAAATTGTAGGATCGATATCTCCTTCAAAAACTGGTGAACATACATGCCAATATTCCAAATTGTTTTCTCTTTTAAGAAAATAAGAGAATCGATTTGCAATAAACTGGATTTTTTCAATAGATTTTCCTTTTATATTATTATCTGAAAACTGAGTGTTAAATTTACGTTGTGCTTGATCATTTTTTCGTAAAGAAATATGAGTTGAAATTTCTAGTATACTCATAGTGCGAATATTTTCACCTAGAACGTTAACCTCGAATTCAGTTAAAATTTTTGATAAAAAATAAATTAGAATCAATGAATTCCCACCATGCTCATAAAAATTTTTAGCGATATCAACAGTTTTAACTTGAAGAACCTCTTTCAAAATATCAATTATTTTTTCAATAATAAACGCAATGCTTCATAATTAAAAATTACCTAATCTAACTATTTTCTAAAAAATGCTTTCCATCTAATAATTTTTCAACAACATAATTTCTATATGCATAATCCAAATTGAAGATTTTTTGTTGATAATCGGTTAATTCATCATCGTGAATATATATTTTCTTTACCATTTTCAAAAATAACTCTTCTCTAATCAAATTACTCTTATAATTAAATTCTTTATATATCCCCTCTAATTTAACAAATAAGTTTTGCGAAATTCCCCTTATCGCATAAGCTAATATTTTATGATACGTTCTGTAGAAATTTATTTCTTTCATGTATGTTTTAATAAGAAAATTAAGTCTTTCAAAATCCATAGTTGGGACATATATTTTTTTAATGCGATTACATTGGACTTCATCAACTCCATGTTTTATTTGACGACTAATATCAAGATACAAAGCTATCACCATCTCACATAGTTCGATTTCATCTAAAATAATTGCACCATCATTTAATGCGATCTCCAAAGTCCATAATTTGTTTTCATTGTGAAATGTTTTAATTTTTTTATTATTTTCTCCAACATAAACAAGATAATAGTCCTGAAGTATAGATTTCATTGTTGAAAATGGCATATTAAAATTTTCATATTGCGTATGAGTATTTTTGTCATCTAAGTGCAAATGATCTCTAATGAAAAATAGCGATCTTGTCAAATCTGCATTATTTATAATAAAATAATGTTCCCAGTCTTTCTGACGATAATATTTAAAAAACTCGTAATTTTTTATATTTGAAGGAATAATAAGAGTTTTGTTCTGTGTAGTATCTTGTACTAATGACTCAAAAATCGAATTAACTTCTTCAAAATATTTAATTTCGAATTTAAGTGGAATTTTATATTCTATAATTTCTTTTAAAAATACAAAATAAGATTTTTCAGTAAAAAAATCTTGAATACCATGTGATCTAAAGGCTAAGGTCAGAAATAAAAATACGCTCCCGCATCCCTGCAATAAATTGTTACAAATTAAAGTTTGCGGTCTTAAGAAACAATCTACTTCATCCCATCTGAATTCGATATTTTTCAGACTATAATTTATATCAGTCATATAAATTCATCTCATATCCACTAAACTTTTCAAGATATTTTATTGATGAAGTTCCAAATTCATCTAAATTAGATTTTCCATCAATTAGTAAGTTTAACACTCCATAGGCCCCACTGAAATGAGCTGTAGAAAGAATTCCAGATAGGGTCAAATTAATTTTTAATTCATCTTTATCAAAATTCGTATAAAATACTTTTGATTTATTTATTAAATCAATTATTTTTATATCACGCTTTAAAAATTCATATTCTAAAATTATATAGTTGTACCTTAAAATATCTACAAAAATAATATCTTGTTTGTTACAGTCCATCAAATCATCAACTGAATTTACCCCATTTTTTCCGGTAAAACTGCCCTCCCACCTGTTAACGTCTGTAACAATAATTTTCTTCTGAGTATTTGGGATAGTATATATTGTCTCCTTATTTCCATTTCGCCATATTAAATCGTTGCTTAAATATAAATAATATTTTTCAAATAACTCACTTTGATCGTCAATTCCTACTAATTTAGGCTTGTAATATCCTGTTGAAATCAATATTGCTTCACCAATTTGATACCCTATAAAACCCCAAGGATTTATTACTTTATACTGCATTGTATTCAAGCAATTAGAACAACTGAAATCGAAATATTCATTAACCCCAAGAGTTGAAAAATACTCTTTCACTGTTAACGTATCATAAATGACTTTACCTGTTTCATCTTCTCTGGCAACTTGACCAACAGCTGTAGTCCTAGGATATTTAATTATTGGTTTATTGTAGTTTTCTATATACCAATTAAATTTTTCTAAAAATATTCCAGACTCAAATTCCCTTATTGAAGATAGATAATTTTTAAATGTTTTCTTTGACATCATATCCTTAATGAAAACGTTTGGTTGTTATAATGCTGATTTATTATATCAATTGAGTCGCGAAGATCCTTTATCGACATTACATTTTTAGACGGAACATTTTCAGAATTTCGATTTATCCATAATGCAAACATACCTATTTCCTGAGATGGCATTATATCTTTTATTAGGTCATCTCCAATATAAACACATTGTTTCTCATCCACACATGCAATTTCTGCAGCTCTTTTAAATATATGAGGGTTTGGTTTAGACACTCCCAAATCATGCGATGTAACCACAAGCTCAAAATATTTGTCTATATTCAAACTAATTAATTTTTTATATTGCTGATCAGTCTGACCATTAGATATAACTCCAAGTCTAAAATCTTGTAATTTCTCAAGTGTTGGAACAACATCCTCAAAAACTACCCAGTTTTTTTCATAGTTTTTCAAATATTCACGAAACAGTTTTTCTGCTTCTGAATCATCCATTTCGTGTTCGGATTGATTTAAACCATTTGAATCCTTATTTTCTATTAAAGAAAAAAATTCTTTCATTCTAAGGAGTCTTTGTTTTTCAAAAGAAAGATCCCCCGCAAGATATCTCTCATAATATTTTTTTGAGATTTTCTTCCACAGTAAGCTCACCTCAGATTGAGATACATTAATTTTTTTGCCTTCACAAAGTGCTATTATTGCACTTTCTTCGCTCTTGTCGTGATCAAGCAAGGTATTATCCAGATCAAAAAAAATCATTTCCTGCAACCTCCATATTAATTTCAATCAAATAATTTTATGAACTCATTATTTTTTACGATATGCTTTCATTTAAAATATCTTTAGCATTATATTTAGTTTTGACTGATGATAAATCTACATTTATATATCCATTATTAATCAACGTATTAATTATTTGGTTTACATTTGTGTCCACATCAGAATTTTCAGTATTAATTATAATTTCAGGTTCTGTAGGCAGCTCATAACGATCATCAATACCTGTAAATGAAGTAATTAATTTTTTTCTTGCCTTTGCATAGAGGCCTTTTATATCTCTTGATTCACACACTTCTAAAGAAGTAGAAACATAAATCTCCACAAAGTCACTTATCGCACTTATTTCATCTCGAATTTTTTTACGAGCGCTTTTGTACGGTGCTATTTGAGCACATATAGCTATACCACCACACTCAGTTATTTTTTTGGCAACGAAACCGATTCGTGCGACATTAATATTTCTGTGTTCCTTGCTAAAACCAAGTTCAGAGCAGAGTACTTTTCTAATCTCATCACCATCCAGCACGGTTATGTATCTTGTATCCATCTCTTTAATTTTAGCTAACAAAGCCTTAGCTAATGTTGATTTACCCGACCCTGACAAACCAGTAAAGAAAATTGTTAGTCCTCGTCGCTTATTCGTTTTTAACACCTCTACTACTTCCTTAAAGGAAAACCACTCCGGTATTTGCTCATGGTTCAATAACTTTTTTCTAAATTCAGTTCCAGATAGAGATAAAATTGAATCTCTTTCGGATGTAGAATTTAAGGGAAGAAACATTTTTTTATTCTCAACATAAACCATTTCTTCAAACGCAACTATTTTTATCTTTATTTCATCTTGATATTCTTGCGCTAATTTTTGTGCCTCATATGGATCGTGAAATAATACTCCTTTTTTATTTTTACCTGCTCCGGCATGATCTCTTCCTACTATAAAATGAGTGCATCCATAATTTTTTCTGATTATAGCGTGCCATAATGCTTCTCTTGGTCCAGCCATCCTCATTGCAAGAGGTAACAAATTTAAAATAACTTTACCTTGTGGATATTTCGGTACGATCTTCTGGTAACATTTAACTCTCGTATAATAATCAATATCGCCTGATTTCGTCTCTCCAATCGATGGCTGCAACAATAAATTGGCGTCTAAAACTTTCATCGCTTGGAGAGTTAATTCGAAATGTGCACGATGCATTGGGTTTCTGGTTTGAAATCCAACTACTCGCTCCCATTTTCGAGATTTAAATTCTAACGCTAATTCACTTGGTGCATTCCTGTATTCATTAAAATCATAATATTTACGCTTTTGAATTAGAGTTACTTTCCCACCAATGTAAATATTACCAGTTGAATTTAAGAGATAGTTAACCCCATAATGTTCTTCTAATAAGCACCCATATATATGTTGAGCCTCAAATTTTTTATCAGGCCTCCATTTATCTGTCACTTGCATACTAGCGATGATATTACCCTCGTTATCACATAGATTTATATCATCATTTACTGCAATCGTTTCCCCACTAATGTCATCTAAATCTAAGCAAATAGGAATCGGCCATAATACGCCATTACTCAAGCGCATATTCTCTACAACTGATTCGTAATCTTTCTTTGCCAAAAACCCTTCCAGCGGATAAAAACCACCATTCAATATCATTTCTAAATCACATAATTGCCTCTGTGTTAAGCAAATACTCTTCTTAAACATTCTTACATCCTTTTATATCTAATCCGCTTTGACTTCTATAGACTATTTTTTATAGCCAAGTTGAGATGCCATTATTAATCACATTCTGCTAGCCATGCTTATCAAATTCTTAGCAAACATATTTAGATATTTTATCGATTCTATCAACTCTGTACATCAGGGTAATACCCTGAAATTCTCTCCCTATTTTGGTTAAACACAATTACAGTAAGGCGTCTATGAAAAATTAATATACCTGATAAAATACGTCTATTTTTCTATAATTTAATAATTACATTTTTGAATTTTTATCTTAATGTTCAAGTTGAAATTTATTAAATTTAAGTGATAAGGATTGACCATGTTAAGCTTAAGACAGTTTACCGGAAAACAACTTGTTTCCTTTTTAAGACAGGATGACTTTGCTCATGCCGGAGAAAAAGAAGCGATTGATCTGGTTATGAGCAAATTTAAGAAACAACCTACGCGAAGAATTCTTGATGCTGGCTGTGGTTTAGGTGGTACTGCTCATTATATTCAGAATCAGCAGTGGGGTACCGTCATAGGCGTCGATATTGAAGCAGAATCAATTAAATATGCCATTGAACATTATCCATCTGTAGATTTTCATGTTAGTGACGTTAAATATGTAGATAAGATATTTTCTAATAAAGCACCTTTTGACATTATTTGCTTGTTTAATTCATTTTATGCATTTAGCGAGCAGCCGGCTTCTCTGAAAGCGCTAAACAATATTGCCAAAACGTCAGCCTCTTTAGTAATTTTTGATTATTCAATTGTATCTTTGAATAATCAAAATTCATTTTATCGTGAAAGCTCAGAAAGAAATACGCTTTTTAAGCCTATCATTATCAGCACCGTTGCAAATACACTTAAATCTTCAAATTGGATAATGCATGAATGTAGAGATATCACTAATAAATACATCACATGGTATAGGGATCTAATTAATAAATTAGAAAAAAACCAATCTGAAATTATAACGAGATTTGGAATTCAAGCCTATAATAAAGCATATATAACCTATACGGATATTTATCATGGCCTCATCGAGAATAATCTCGGAGGTGCTATAATTTACGCTGAAAAATTCTCTTGATCTTTGTATAACCATCTCACGGCAGGTAACGCTACAATTGCCGTTATGATAATTAAAATAACTGGATACTCAACTCGGGCTTCATAAGATGCTAGCCAGCTTGATAACATAGGTGATAACCCTCCAAAAATTGCTGTTGAAAATGTGAAACCAATGCCGATTCCCATTGCTCTTATTTGCGGATGGAATAGACTACCCATCGTGGCATTTATCACCCCATCAATAAAACTTAAGAACAATGCAAATACAATCTGCACAGCAATCAAGATGGCTATTTTTTTTAACTGGAGAAAAATAAATAGCGGATATGAAAATATCAACATCGTAATAACACCGCACAATATCCATTTTTTTCTATCGCGGGTTCGCGAGACGTATCCAATTAATAAAGTAAATATAATAAGTGCAAAGAGCGAAATAGTATTAGTTAAATGTGCCATTGATTCCTTAATATTCAAATACACAGTTAGATATGATGGCATCCATACAAATAGTGTGTAAAAGGACACAGATATAAATGAGTTTAATAAAAACACTTGCGATATTTGTCGTTTATATTGCAATAAATTCTTGAAGTAATTTCTGTTAAGTCTTAGTGATTTGATTTTCTGAAACGTGTCTGTTTCAGCAATCATATTTCTCACATAAAAGATAAAAATTGCAATAATAAAGCCAAAAAGAAACGGAATTCTCCAACCCCAACTTAGCATGTTTTCTTTTGAAAATACTGTATATAGTAAGGTAACAGTAAACGAGCCCATAAAAACACCGAGCATTGAACTTGCAGCAACTAAACTGCAATAAAAATTTTTTTCCTCGTCTGGTGATGCCTCGTACATATAACAAGTGCTACCCGGCAATTCCCCGCCTGCTGCAAAGCCCTGGAGTAATCGCAGCAAAATAAGTAATGTTAATGCCAAATTCCCTGCTACATGATATGTAGGTAGTAATCCAATTAAAAATGTTGGAATCGCCATTAATAATAATGACGATTTCAATGCTAACGCCCGACCATAATGGTCTGCGAGATATCCAAAGAAAATACTACCAAATGGTCGTGCCAAATAGCTGATTAAAAAGACCATAAAAGCTTTAATCAGATAAATATGAGGATTAGTTTCATTAAAGAATATGACACCAATAGCACTGGCAAGAAATGCAAAAACGGAAAAATCATACCATTCAAATACATTTACAAAAAATCCAACCATCAATAATTTTTTCTTATCAATCCCCTCCATATTGATTTGTACTCCGCAAAAATTCAAGAATTTCATTAAGCGTTCTGGATTTCAATTTGTTAACTATGTTGCTGATATGTGATTCTACTGTTTTATTAGCAATCTTCATTCTTTGAGTTAAATTTTTATGGGTGTGGTTTTCAGTCATATAAAGCAAGCACATTATTTCTTTTTCTGACAAAATATCACTAAAAAACATATTTATTTTGATATGTTTCATAAAATATAAACATGCTTCCCTCTTTTTTTTATAAATTGCTTTGTATTTCTCAAAAATAGCAAATCGACTAATTCGATTTGTTATATCAAAACTTGTTGTTAAAATTGCAAAGACTTCATTCCTATAATTCAAAACAGGAACTTTTGTCATATCTTGCACATGCATCAAGCCAAATTTGTCCAAAAAAATCCTATTTTTATCTGTAAATGTATTATTCTTATTTAAAATAATGTCATCAAAAACATCAATTTGATCGGCAAAACCATCTCCCCAATATGGTTTCATAAATCCATCTAAATCATGTACAGTGAGTCCAACAATTTGCTCAGGTTTATCAAGCCCATATACCTTCAAATTATGCTGATTACTACAAATGTATTTTCTGGTACTTAAATCTTTAATATGGGCTGGCTCAGGAAACGCCAACACAAAGTCAAACAATGCATTATTGTCTATCTTAAACCCAGGAAACTTCATCATGATCTACCCTTCCAGTGTATAATTGATTATCCGTTTAATTCATCATGAGGGAAAAATAGCAGCGTAAGCCTACTCTTATTCTCAATAGCTGACAACCTGAGGCTGTTAATGAAGTTTTAAAAATTCTAGCTTAGACCTAACCTTTCATAATGAAATTAATAATGAATCATAGTTTTCAAAGAAGGTATGCTAATTTTTTTACCATTTGAACTCATTACATTTCATATTGAATTTGTTATCAAATGAGATGGTTTTTACTTGTGGTGGAATGAAATCTTAAGATTCTTAAATTCACCTTTTGAACGCTTTCGTCAGCAGTATAGCTATGACTTAAATTCATATGCATATCGAATAGCTTCGCAAATCTCGGCAGCCTTAGCGCTCGCCGTATGAACAGATACATTAAAAGTAGAACATAGATCAACAGCACTAAAAAAAGCCCCGGAGACGTTAAAGACCATGCTGGCTGCATAAATAATACCACATGCCCAAATGACATATTGACCACTTAAGAGGGGGGATGATGGAATACTACATAATTTAGAAGTGATATTCCTTGCACATTCAAGATATTCTAGGCTGAGAAATTTTTTACAATATTCATCAGTGAGGGCTGTTATTCCGTCGTAATAAAGTTTCATATCTTTTGGCATCTCTGTTTTCTCACTCAGTTCCTCTATTTTTAGCCCAGACATCTTAAACCTCCAGGCTATTATTGTGAAATAAGAATACCTAAGAAACAATGTCTTATCTTGATACAGAATTAATCACAAGAAATGCCTTTCTATTCCAGGTCGCATAACAAAGTTACAACATATATATTCTTTACAATTGGAGCAGTCAACGAGTGATTTTGTAATTACCAAATGTGCTTGACTTAATTGATCGCCCATTAAATTGCCGCACGCATACTTTGATTCTAGACAGTAATGGGCAGTTTTAATGACTACTGGAGAGTGATGAAAATATCTGAGTTTATTTAAAATAATAAATTGTTTATATCAGTATATTTGAAATAATTTTTTAACTCTCTTATTTCAATTGAAATTTGTAAGTTAATTTTTTTACGCACAATAAAATCATTAAAATGTTTTTTTAGTACTAAGACGATCGAACGAGAAATTGTTTTTAGTTGTTCCTCTGACCGCCCTGATAAAATACCTAAATTAACATGGACGAAGGCATTATCTTCACCTCCACCAACATAATAATCATCAAAACAAACAGCTCTGCTTTTGCAAGTACCGAGTTCGGTTGACAGTATTTCTGTCAACAAATAATGAAACGCTCTAAATAAAAATCGAAAATCACCTTTTTCGCTAAGATTGCTGGTGTATTCTAAGGTTAAATGTGGCATTAATTACTACCCTCGTGCATCATAAGATCTATTAAAATCGTTATTAAATTCGACATATTTTTTTAAGCAAACCTTGTTTCGCAGCTTCTGGTAAATTCTCTCTCGTTAAGTTGTTATCTTCCATAAGTTTAATTACTTCATCGGCTGCGCGAATTTTAGAATCTTTTTGAAAATTTTCAGCAGAAAATAAGAAACTGAATTTACTTAATAACTTTGCTTTCCAAAATAAATCTCTTCCGTCACCTGCTCTTATCTTAGAATAGGCTAATAATAAAGGTTTTTTGAATTCCGATCGTTTCTGTCTTTCGCATATGGATGTCAAATTTTCCAGTAAACTTCTCAAATAAAAAACATTTTTATTTTCTAAAATAAGTTCATCGAATAATACGTTAAATCGTTCAACATTATTATCATTAATTGATTTATAAATTAATAGATGATGCTCATCCAAATTAAATATACTATTATCTTTTTGAGTGGTGATAGGAGACGTTATCTCCTTAACACACGGAGGCGGTTCAGGTAAACTTTCCAAAGTTAAAGGTACATTCGTTTCTTGAATTTTGAGAAGTACAATTTCAGCTGCGATGTGAAATAGGTCTAAAATATTTTTACCTATTGCAGCACTCACCTCAGCGTGCTTACAGCCATATTTTAATGCAAATTCATTTACTTCCTCGCTATCAATCTCTCTTTCTCCTTCGAGATCTATTTTATTACCGACTAAACAAATTATTGAATTTGGGCGCGCTGCTCGAATTGAACTTATTTTATTTTTTATAAACTCAAACGAACTTCTGTCAGTTACCTCATAAAAAAGTAGGTAAGAGCAAATATCATCAGAAGTGGTTTTATACGCATCAGCTGGATTATCCCAAAGAAACATTTTTACCACTACGTTAGGCAATTCAATATAATGTATTCGACATTTCTTGATGTCTACACATTGAAGAGGCCCAAATGTATCTTCAACTAATCGTTTTAAAACTGAAGTTATTCCAACACCGCTTTTACCAAGGAGAACGCATTTTATTGCGTAGTCATACGCTGTTCTTTTCAATTATTTTTTCCTTTTAATACTATCGAGGTGTAAAATTTAATTCTCTTAAAGCTTTATCTGTCGCTTGTAAGACTTTGAGATGGAATGTCTCTTCATCATCTCTACGTACCGGCTGGAAAAATGAGTGCTTAGCAAAAGGAGTAAAGAAATTTACTACAAAACTAGCCGTCGCTGATGTTGTTGATTTTTCACAAATCGCCCCAGAAAAAAAGGAGCTACCATGATATAAGAGATGGGCCAGCTTGTCGCGGAGCGCAATATTTTCATCCGTAAAACCACGGGGAACTTGATAGTTATACATGGCAGGAAAAGCTGCATCTCGCACCTCCGCGCATAATGCGTCACACTTAGTATTTTTGGCGTCGAGCGCACTAGAAATTATTTGTAATACTGTTTCGCGCTCATTTTGTATAGATGAATTTTGATTAGTTGCTTTTTCATTTACAATAGATTGTTGGTTCGCTTCATTCTGTGTATTTCTATCATTTTTTAACCTATCATCCCTCGTTGGACGACAGTGATTAGCTCGATAACGTTGAATATGTTCTTCCTGTGACTTTATAACTCTAGATACTCGCATTTTTTATCCCCCTTACTGCTTCATTTTCTCTATTTTTAATTCTTTCTGTTCTTTTAATTTTAAATGCATTTAACATATGAAAAATGATTGCCTCTAATTTTTCAGATATCGCAGCGATAAACTTAGTAACAGAATCAATATCTTTGCATAAGGAGTTAAGCCTTTTTTTGTAAATTGAGTAATTAATTTCAAAAGTCCTGACTCTTTTATCCAGTACGGAACTTTCAGACTCTATAGCATTTCTCAGCTCGATAATTTTTTTCTTCAGCTCCGTAATACGATCACTTCTACTCATAGCTTCAGGAGAAAAAAATACTTCAATTCCATTTTGTTGTATTTCATCGTTTACATTTTGCTCGCCTCGTATCAACATAGTTAAACTTTGATTTGGAGATGCAACCCTCGTATCTGCATTACAAAATGTGACTCTCTCTTGAACGGCTTCTCCTACTCTGCTCCACAGTGAAACCGCCGTTGGAACCACAGCACTTGAAAAACTATCCCACAGTTGAGCCATTCTTCTGGTGCTTTCCCTCAAAATCAAATTAGCCTCATAGGTTCGTTGATCCCTTTCTTCTATTTCCGGAAGACCTTCAATTAACTCGTTCAATTCAGCTTCCTGTGCACCCACATATAATAAATCGTCCCGAATTGAGGTAAGTTCAGTGTTTAATAATGTTACTGAAGTTTCCAGATCAAAAATTTCTTCCACTTGCTTGATATGTTGCGCAACCTGAGAATCGTTTACAGGGGGCTCATCCGAGCTCGGACTAGAACGATCGTTTCGAATGATCAGAGGAGCTGATCTTTGCCCTGCAATACTTGGACCACTATCCTGATCCTCGGTTATGACTGTCGTTCTGGTAGAACTACTACTAAGGTTATTTCGTCTCATCTATATACTCCCACTCAATTTAATTTCTACTGTAGAATTCGTTTCATTTACGCAATTTTCTGTGAGTTCATCAGCTTGCTGACGAAATTGTGATTTAGGATATGCATTAATAAATTTCATCAATATATTAGTTGCTTCTTCATATTTTCGATCCTGGTATAACATTCGCCCATAGGAAAATAATGCATCATGATTTTTAGGATCGAGCTCTAATACGCTTTTCAATTCGGCTACAGCTTCATTCTGTAAATCTAAATTAAAAAAAGCTGATGCGCGATTTAATAAAATTTCAATTTTTATACGCAGCTCAATTTCACGGTGATTCAAAATATTTTCGTATATTACAAGGGCTTCCTCAGGGTACGCTTCAACAAGACAATCAGCTCTTTGTATTAAACTCGAGGTATCTTCAGTAACTAATACGCTCATCGTAGCAAGCATATTATTAGGTTGTGTTGAACTAGGACCTGGCATTTCTTTTGAGCAGTCGGCGATAGTAGATGAAGAAGAAAATAACGAAATTTTTCGTTGATTATCAAAATGTTTCTTTTTAATTTGTGGGTTACCTGCAACACATGCATGGAATAAATTAATGTAATTCCTTAACGCTTGGAGTCGGGCTCTTACTTCTTTTACATATTCCGCTGAATTTACTCTACCTATGCATGTTTTAATATCTTCAATGACTTTATCATTCTTATAAAATAATTGGAGAATTTGATCATAAGTTTCTTTTGCTTTATTAAAATTTTCAAGCCAAAGCTTCATTTCTTCATTCGTTTTTGGATCTCTAATCTTATTTTCTTGGTAACCCCGAGCCACCCCAAACAACAGTTTTAATTCAACGAGAAACTGTTTTTTGAAATTTTCATAATCAGCAATAAATGAGTTTATTTCAGATAAAGAGCATCCATAAACTAATAAATTTCCACCATCTCCTGCTAATTCAAAAAATAAGTTGCTGATGGCAGTGCATAAACAGAGTTGTTGAATATACCCATGCAATCCAATATAAGAGTCCATTATATTTTTTTGTTGAAAAACGGGATAAATCCCAGAATTATTCTCACGAAGAAACCAATTATGAAGAGTTAAATTTGGAATTGAAATCGGCAAACATATTTGTTTATCAAACCCCATGAATTCACACAAATTTTGTTGCCTTTCTATTTCAATTAATTCTAGTTTGGCACCAACCAGCGGAAAAACGACGAGGAATGGTTGAGATCGTGTTAGGGTATTCAAAAATTTACCAGACATAGTTCTGAAAAATTCTTTGTATGTGGGAAGTGTAGGATTTTGTATCTGCTCTAAAATAAAATTAGGATTTATAGTAGGCTCTCTGAATATATAAAATAAAAACTTAGTAGAGTTCCTTATAATGAACGATAAATTCGTTGTTACATTTTTTAAATGCTCTCTGGCAGAATGACGACTGATATAAAGCTCAATGTGTGGAATAACATTATTTTCCAAAATCTCTTTAACATATTTTATGGTATCTTTCCTGTTAAATTCTGCATCTCCGGGTGGAAAAATATTCGGATCGTTAAATACTCTATCTAAAAACCTAACTCTCCCCCTCACATTTTCTAAAGTTTCATTATTTAACTCCACTTTTGATAGCGCTACAAACCAACATTTTAATTCATCAAAAAACAAATTTGTTGGGTCGTAAGTATACCCGCGACCGAAGAATTTCAGCGAACGCTGACGCGCATATTCACAAAGATAACTAATCGTTTCAGTACAATAGTGGGCAAGAATGGATTGGTTACTTAAGTGATCCTCCCAATATTGAACGTCGTTGTTAGGACAAAAATCAGCTTCATACAATTTGGGATATTTGGTTTCTACATTAATTTCTAAATGTAACGGATATTTTTTCTCTTGTTCTTGTGTATTCTGCAAGTCTCTAAAAAGTAAAGTAGATGGATGCTGTGCTTTTTCTAAAAGATAACAACAATCGATATAATGTTTTTGAATCGCAACTAATTCCGCGACTTCTTTCGCACTGTAGCGAGCAATAACATCTTTAATTTTATTTGAAACCAAGCGATATAAGGGAGGAACGATTGCAACCGTGGTGGCAACTGCTGCTGTTGCGGCAACGGGTATAGCTACGCTGGGATCTGATAATACTCTCACTTTCTTGCTCCATACATACTCTTCTTGGAACGGGATTATACAACACCTGTAAAAATACGGGGAAAAGAATATCTACAAATGGCACAAAATTATACTTCTGACGAAATTTAGATTAAGAAAAGATTACTCTGTCCCACATTCCTAGGATCTTTTAAAAAAATGTTGAATTAATCAATTATAGCTAGAATTCGTATCCTAAATGAGCAATTAGGAGTAAATGGTGAAATTTATAGCGTTGTATTTATGCCGTTATTAAAAATTAATAAAAACACGTTCCTTCACTGTCATTAAAACCGCTATTATCGCCTATTATTTGAACATATTTGGTAATTATAAAAAATTTAAATAGATCATAGGAATGTAAGATACATATAAAGATTATCAATAGTTACCGTGTAGTAAAAAATTATCGTTTTAAATAGAGAACTTTTCCCTGTAATCGTTGGGCCGATAGGCTCAACGAAAAAACATTAAATATTTTTCAAAAATACATAAACATATCGAATTTAATTCGATTTTAATGCTCACAATGATCGTGGATTTCAGATTGATTTAAAAAACCTAGGTTAAACTGTTGACCCTTTTTTCAAATTTTAAATTGGAGTTCATGTGCTAAGATCCGTTCCAGAATACGAAGAAATCACACCACAAATTTTCCAACAACACGCCGCTTTATTGAATGCAGTTCTGATGGGAAATCTTGCTGAAATTAATAGGCTTTATGTGAATTGTCCCTATGCCATTCATTGCAATATTATAGAACTTGGGCTGAATGCCGATGCTTCGGTTGATGTATTACGATTATTAATCGCTAGAGGCGCTGAATATCGCGCGCAGTTACTGCAAAGATCTACTCCCATAGACACGTTAAAAAAACTCGTTGCTGCTGGTGCTGATGTGAATGCTTCGATAAATGGCTACTCCCCTTTACATATCAGTTCTTCACCTGAAACCACCGAATTTCTTTTGGCGAAAGGCGCCAATATTAATGCGCTTGATGATTATTTTAAATTTGGCACACCCATTCATATCGCGATTGCAAATGAAACGATTGATTTGGCTATTTTTAAAATAGAATGCGCTTCTAAATATAATCAAAAAATAAATTTTACTTTGCGCGATGGTGAAGGAAAAACACCGTTAATCGTTGCAGTCAAAGTCATGTCAGTTGCAATGACAACAAAAATTTTGCAAGTAGCCGCTGACACCGTTAATTTAACTGATAATCAAGGCCGATCGGCGCTTCATTTTGCCTGTGCTTTAGGTCAATTTGAAATTGCGAATCGATTAATAGCTGCGGGTGCAAATATCGATGCAGTTGACAATAATGGAAATACCCCACTCCATTACACTAATCATTTACCATCTCAAGTTCATGCTATTTTAATTTCGATTGGCATCGATCCTGAACGAGATCAAGCAGCAAAATTTAATGCTTTTTATGGCAAAAATGAAGGATTTTTATATTTCAAGCCAGCGATACTGCAACAAGCGAAAGTGAAATCACCCAGCATAGGTAATCATGCTAAAGAAGAAGCACTCGCTTGCCATGAAAATAAACCTTTTATTTCTTCGTGGATACAGAGTCAACCAGAGAATAAAGCTGTTTTATTGGAACAAATTAAACGTCTGACTGGAAAATCAATTAAAAGCGCGTGCATTGATAAGCAGCTCAGAATTGTACGTTTACTAATTAAAAAAGGTGCCGACTCTGCTACTCGTAATAAGGATGGGAAAGCTCCGCACGAAATTAATTGCAATGAAAATGCAAAAAGGCTATTGCGCTGGGCTAGTGAAAATACCTGTTCTATGCAAAATAAATTAAAAAATTTAATATTGTAGGTTGGCTAAACAAAGGGGAGTTGATTAGCAGTGTTGACTGTTTTAGCTAGCACCATTTACTTGGTTTTCTATTATTCATCTTAGAAAATATAGATATTTGTAGTGGAATTTAAAGAACAAATGAATATTATTTTTCTCATAAAAAATATATAAAAAAGAAAAATAAAATGGAATATTTGTTAAATATTTTGCACTGTCATAAGTAGTAGTTCGGAACTGATTATGAAAAATAAAGAAAAATTATGCTTATACACATAACATCTACCGCCCACAATAACTGTTTACTATATTGGGTCTTGAATGACCCAATTCGGCAGATATTTGTAATCGAGCCGAACGATCCAACTTTCTTTGCTCAGCACTCATATCTTGCCAAGAAGGACCCCCTTTAACGGGACATGTGAACCCAGTAAACTCAACATATCTTTGATGAGCATAATAATGGCGCTGGCCATGCAGCTTACTAATACCGGCACGTTCACACCTCTTTTCAAAACGTTTACGATAAGTTTTATAAGAAGTATCGGTTGGTATTAACGAATCTTTATTTGAGCTCACGGCTTTTTTACAGTCCTCAATCCATTTTTTTTGTTCTTCATTGCGAATTAGGATTAATCGATCACGACCTCCTTTGGCCCAAGATCCTTTTATATATAAAGAATTCCCCTGATCTGCGATATAGGGCTGCAATTTTAGGCTCTCCTCAACACGCAGCCCAAATAGCTGTTGCCCTTTGAGACTCAATTGCATCAATGTATCATCAATTTTATGGAAATCTATATCAGCAAAATGTCGAGATTTATCTTCATTACTGATATACACTCTTTTTGGAATACCTAGGGCATCATTGCTAGGAATAACATCTTTTATATTTAATTTCTGCATCATCCAACGAAAATGGCTCACCCGATTTTTCATCGCACCCGTACTAATACCTTGAGTTAACCAACCATTTACAAGCGCATAAATATGTCTTTTTTGAATATATTTCACATGATTAAGTTGATACCCACTATCATACAATTCTTTTAAACTCATTAATAATGCGGAACGTCGATCATTCTGGGTTCGAAAAGAGCCGTCGCGATTATGTATTAGTACTTGAATAGCAGAATTAATTAATTGGTGTCGTCTACTCATTTTTAAATCTCAATTTGAAAATTATTAATAAATCAAGAGGCTGCGATTTAAGTGGTGAGTGGTGTCTCATCCCGCGATACCTAAAATATCAGCGTGTGGCAGAGCCACTATGATGAAAAACGCCATCATTCAAAGACTGACGTGCAACCAAAAAAATTACCTTTAAAATAAATACAAAGATTAAAAAAATTTCCGTCACGTTATTTTTTTAAAAAAAATAATATTTAAGATCGATACAATTGATTGAAATTAAAAAAGTTACAAATAAAGAAAATTAAAATAAAATAGCGCGTCACGTCCGACATTTCATGTCCGGTCGTGACGCGCCCAGAAAGGTATAAAATTTAATAGTGGTAAAGCTATAACTTTTGATTATTTATTATAAAACATGCCTGAATTAATTTTTCCTGAATAGCGTTAAAGTCTGTCTTATCTAATATATGTTTTATCAGTGTACGTATTGGTAAAGTAATACCTGTTTCTTCAAATATACGGTTTTTCATTTCAATTAGAGCATTAAAATGTGTGTCCAATAATAATCGTTTATCTTTATTATGTTCCTTTTCTGAATTTTGTCTATTTTCAAAAATCATTGTTTTATCGTTCATCGTATGCCTCATTTACTGTTCTTATTTTAAAAAAATAAACTCTTACTACCTTAAACGTATTACTAAAATAAAAATTTAGGATCTATAAGTTATGCTATCTTTTGAATATGGGTGTACTGTTATGTACCTTGTATCATGTCAACGAGTCTTGAATGTTAAAATGAAGTTATTTGTACTGAATATACAGTTTACGTCGTAAATTATAGGTTTTTATAAGTTTATCAATCTTAGCGTTTGAGTTACAAAGCTTCCTGCTAGATCGAAATATTTTTCGATAGCACTAATCACCAAGAGCAACGCCCTCGACCACTTGCATGGCGGTGTGGTCTTTCTACAAAATTAGTAGATAAAAATAATTAATATTCGTGGGGATGGGGGTACTTAAGGCTAAGCCAGACTATCGCTGGCTTAGCACAACTTTATTATATGGTCGCCTACGAATTGTAAAGGCTAAACCCGCGGGTACGCTTCGCGTAGCCTTTACAATTCTACGGCTTCAAAGATTAGTTTGCAGACTATGAATGCGAATTACTTAATAAGCTATTTAGTTGCAATAAGCCAATTCAACTTATTATTTATTGAACGCTTAAGCCATCTCATAATCTAAATATCTTTCCAAATTCCTTAGCCCTCGATCCCACCTCTACTAAGATGTCGGTTCAGGCATTCTGATACAGTTCCTTAACTAGCCAACTGCAGCCAGAAAACTTAATCACTTACCCTGTGTTTTCGTGTTTTCGAATAGGGCACCACTATAACGGGTACACTCACCTTCCCATTCTAATGCCCAGAAATCGTATAAATTAATTATACGAATCAGATATAAAAATTACTTGCGTCATAAAGCCAACGGTCATGAATTTTAAAATCTCCTTTCGCTCAGTGAACAAAGGCAATGAAAAATTTAATATTGCATTGATAATCAGTAGCCCACATCGATTACCACTTCATTAGAGCCATCATCAAGAGCACATAAGGATGAACCACACTTAGGACAAAAACCACGTTTTGTATGATTAGAGGAACGATAGAATGCCGGTTCACCGCCGGGTCCCCAAATAAGCTGCTTTGAAGGAAATTCAGCCCAAGCAACCGTTGGCGCGCCAGACCATTTCTGACAAATCCTACACAAACATAAATGAGGAAACTGGGATTTTCCTCGATTCCTAAGTGATATTTCCACATAAACATCCGCCGAAATATCTTTTCATAATCCTGACCCTTATGTAAATTAGGAGCAAATAATTATAATCATATAATTTCTTCCATTTCACAATATTTTTTAAGTGCGAAGTTCATAAGCTCAAATCCCGCTCGAGTAGACTCCATAATTAATTTAAGTATCGGTTTTTGTAAAATTCCTGTAAAACATTCCGAATGCAGAAAGTGTGTTTTACCGTCAGCGATTTTTTTTAATAAGAAACGATGCTCTCCATCAAAAAGTCCGGGAATAAACAATCTTCCCAACCATTTCAATTCATGATTTTCAATAACGCAAATAATCTTAGGTTTAAATTTCATATTCTTTTTATTCGGTGGCTTGATGGTAACAGTTGGAAACTGACCAAATTTGGCATCCCCCTTAATATCAATGATGAACGGGTTCCAATTTTTGTAGTCTTCAAAATTAACTAGTGTTTTCCACACTTTTTCGATCGGTGTATTAATAGAAATTTCAGTCATTAATACTTGCAAGGGTAACTCCTTAATTTCTTATAGCTAAAAAAGCATAACGCAAAGTATTTTTCTCCGCAATTAGGAAACAATCAATTTAATTCTTTTACCAGCCACAACGGCAGGATCTTCACCCTGAAAACAAGCTTTACGGAATAAAATAGTTCCGTGTGTTTGCCCAGCCAAAATTATTTTTTCAACCTGATTACCTGCGTCTTTTAATTTTTTAGCGTAACCTTCACTTTGGTTACGCCCGCCATCATATTCTCCCACCATTATTGTTGTTGGTGGTAAGTTGCTGAGATCTGGTTCCCAATAAGGTGAGCAGGTAGGTTCGTGACGTTGAGATTCATGTGAATAGCAATCAAAACTAAACTTAGCACTTTGCGGATCAAGCATTCTATCCTGCAGGGCAAAATGGTCATAATCATGTAAAGAATCTGTATAATCGAAAGCACCACTGATAAGAAATTGATGAAAGATACTAATTCCTTTTTTTCTTAATTGATTGGTAATAACGGCTGCCAAATTAGCACCTGAACTATAACCCGTTAGAATAATTTTATTTATATCTATTCTGAAATCATTACAATGCTCAAAGATATATTTTACTGCCTCCAGAGCATCTTCTAATGGTGCTGGGTAGGGGGTTTCTGGTGCCAACCGACATTCAATCATCACAGCATGACAATCTGCTTCTTGCGTTATCTTGCTTATAATTGTGTGATTCTCTTGAAAAAGGTCATAAATAAAACCATTACCGGGAAAATAAATAATGATGGGAGCTATCGATTTTTTATTGGGGTAATATCTTAGTCTTATTTCGTGTCCATCAGGGAAAGTTATAGTTAAGTCTTCAAAAGGGATATTAGCGGGCAAATCCACAAAATAGGATAGCTGCTTAATATTAATGCGTAATTCATCTATTGACGGAGAAGAAATTTTATTATTCTCCGCTGCTTGTGATAAAAGTTCAAAGAATTCTAAATCTGATTTATTTACTGGCATACATTTTAACTTACAGAGATTATGGCTGAATAATTAAGTGAGTTTTCATAATATAAATTAACTCAAAACCTTTATTTTCTTTAGATCAAATTTTTCTTTATTAATTGACTTCAGTATAGCCATTGGACTCATTCTTTAAAGATTCAGGGAGTTGCGCATATTCCGTTGAAATCGTTCTTGCAATCAGCCTAGAATCATTTTGCTCTGATTTAATGATGTCGAGGTAATCTGACAGCCTTTCTCCCCCTGATTTCCCTGGGGCAAAAATATCTAAAAAAATGCTATCTTCGACCGCCTCGATTAGATGTGCATTTTTCTTAGGGGTCATTATGGAATAGGCATCGGTGACAATTGTTTCTTTGCTATCTAAATTTAATTCAAGAAGGCCATTATCAATCTCGTCAACTTTATAGGTAAATAATACACATTTGCCCTTAAGTAAATAAACAAAGCCAAATTGACCGCTATGAATATGAATTGAGATTTTCTCCCCAGCTTTAAGTGTGAAGCGTCCCAAACGCATATTTGGGAAATGGTAATCAAAATTTTCAAGTGCAAATAATTTAGTCATGACCCACCCATGCTAATACTATTTAATGCCGGAAGATCCAATATTTCCGATGGTCATTATTTAATCCTTGGGAGATAAAAGCAAGATGATTTGCCATTTTAATCCAAATAAGTGTTCGCTCAGGCTCGATCACTATTGGCGACAAATGGCACCAGATTCCGCAAATAACCTGAAAGGCGTTAAAAAAATCTGTTCAGAAATAAACAAGATATTTGGCTTAGTTTCGTGACAAAGGGCCGAGTTTCTCTATTATTTCTCTACTATTTCTCTATTAAGGCAAGATTAAAAATTTTTATCAGGACAACTGATTGATAATTATGGGTTTCTGGTGCCCGGGGCCGGACTCGAACCGGCACGAAAGTTACCTCTCGAGGGATTTTAAGTCCCTTGCGTCTACCTATTTCGCCACCCGGGCGCGGGGGCATAATTAAGGCTGGGGTCGGGATCGAACCGGCGTCCACGGCTTTGCAGGCCGCTGCATAGCCACTCTGCCACCCAGCCATGTTCTGCGTTAATAGCTGACAAAAAAGATGAGAATTCATTATGGAGCGGGAAACGAGACTCGAACTCGCGACCCCAACCTTGGCAAGGTTGTGCTCTACCAACTGAGCTATTCCCGCTCAAAACCACTGTTTTTGGCGTCAGCCATAGTGTCAAACAGAGGTTGTTATTATTACCTTTCTCGCGATAAAGTCAAGTCTGGCCACGCAATTTTAAGATAATGAATCATCGTCCATAGAGTTAAAGCAGCTGCTGCGTATAAAAGAATCGCGCCCAACCAAATGACCCAAGCACCTGAAGTTTTTGGCGTGTACCAAATTAACAGTATTAACGAAACCATTTGAAGTGTAGTTTTTACTTTAGCCACAAAAGAGACGGCTACGCTAGCTCGCTTACCAATTTCCGCCATCCATTCACGCAACGAAGAAATGGCAATTTCGCGCATGACAATAATAGCGGCAGGAATCGATAAGCCTGGAAAATAATGTTCACCGACGATAATCACCAAGGCAAATGCCACCAGTAATTTATCCGCAACAGGATCCAGAAAAGCTCCAAAATCAGTCGTCTGTTTTAAACTTCGTGCCAAATAGCCGTCTAACCAATCTGTGATGGCTGCTAACACAAAAATAACCGTGGCAATAGGATGCGCCCAATGATAAGGCAAAAAGAAAAAAACGGCAAAAATGGGAATTACCGAAATGCGTAATAAAGTCAGAATAAGTGGAATGTTGTACATTGAATTGATTCTAAAGATTCGGCGCGCGGCGTCAAGCACTTCAAACAAGGTTTAGGATTTCTCATGCAAGACATCATAAATTTTCTGTGCCAGCGCTTCACTAATTCCAGGCACGCGTGCAATTTCTTGCACGCTAGCTTTTTGCAATTCTTGTAGACCACCAAAAAATTTAAGTAAATTTTGTCGTCGTATCATCCCAATTCCTTCAATTGATTCTAGCGGAGATTGACGACGCGCTTTTCCTCTTTGGATGCGATGCGTCTTAATCGCAAAGCGATGTGCCTCATCGCGAATAAATTGAATTAAATGTAACGCCACATGATCTGGCGCTAATTCAATATTTAAATCTTTACCCCACACGATAATCGTTTCTAATCCAGGTTTGCGCGTGGGTCCTTTAGCGATACCCATTAAAACCACTCCACTGACTTGTAACTCCTCCAACACGTTTGCTGCTTCATGTACCTGGCCCTTCCCTCCATCAATCATAAGAAGATCAGGAAGCTTAGCGCCAGCCGCTTTAATGCGTGTATAGCGTCGTGTGAGCGCTTGACGCATCGCAGCGTAATCATCTCCAGGCGTAATACCTTTTATGTTGTAGAGTCGATAATCTTTTTTCAGCGCCCCCTCTTCACCATAAACCACACACGATGCTACTGTAGCTTCGCCGCGCGTGTGCGAGATATCAAAACATTCGATACGCTGAAGGGGATTTGGCAAGTGTAATATTTTTTGCAGAGCCTCTAATTTCAGCGCAATTTGGCTACGCTCAGCGAGATGCTGCGTTAATGCTTGTTCGGCATTAATGACAGCCATGGTTTGCCAATGGCGATATTGAGAAAGCTTTTTATCGTGCAAAGTCATTTTGTTTTCTAACTGCGACTGCAAAGCGCCTTGAATCCAGGTGCGATCGGGGATGACCTCCGACAAAATGATCCGCATCGGTAAATCAGAAGCGCGGATAGGATTTAAATAATATTGCGGAATAAAAGCCGATAAGGCTTCTTCAATCGTGGTTTCAGGCGGCATTTCAGGGAAATATGCGCGTTTTCCTAATAAGCGCCCTCCTCGTATTTGTAATACAGCAATCGACATTTGACCCAATTTCTGAAAAGCACCAACAATATCAATATTACCTTGATCACCGATAACAGATTGTTGTTGTTGGATGCGACGTAATTGAGTAATTTGATCGCGATAACGTGCTGCTGCCTCATAATCTAAATCAACAGAAGCCTGTTCCATTTTTTGAGTTAAATCCTCGATGATTTTTTCATTTTTGCCTTCAAGAAAATAAACCGCGTGTTGAACTTGGCGTTGATAATCATCTTCACTTACATAAGCCACACAAGGTGCCGTACAACGTTTAATTTGATATTGTAAACAAGGCCGTGTTCGATGCGAAAAAAAAGTATTGTTGCATTGACGTAACATAAATAATTTTTGAATTAACGCTAAATTTTCACGTACGGAACCCGCACTCGAATAAGGTCCAAAATAGCGACCCGCTTTCGTTTTTGCTCCACGATAAAAATCTAAACGCGGAAATTTATCTTGAGTACTCAAATACAAATATGGATACGATTTATCATCTCGTAATAAAACATTATAACGCGGACGTATTTCTTTAATTAAATTAGATTCGAGTAATAGCGCTTCATTGTCGCTGGCCGCAATAATCACTTCGATTTTAGCGACTTTGGATACCATCACTTGCGTTTTAGTATCGAGTTGCCGTGAAAAATAACTGGCTACTCTTTTTTTTAGATTTCGCGCTTTACCAACATAAATAATTTTACCTGCTGCATTTATCATCTGATAAACGCCAGGATTATTCGGGAGATTTTTTATGAAATTCTGCGGGTCGAAGCTGACCAAATCTTTAAGATCCTTTGATTTCTTCAGATTCAATCAAACCATAGCGGATCGCTAACAATGTCAATTCAACATCATTCTTCACACCCAATTTTTCAAAAATTCGGTAGCGATAACTATTGACGGTTTTAGGGCTTAAACAAAGTTTTTCTGCAATGTCTTGCACTTTGATACCTTTGGTAATCATCAGCATGACTTGCAATTCACGTTCCGATAAAGTTTCAAAGGGAGAATCTTCTTTATCGTTCACATGACGAAATGCGAGTTGGCTCGCGATTTCAGAACTAATATATCTTTGGCCGGTACTCACAGAACGAATGGCTTGCACCATTTCATCCATCGTCGAACCTTTAGTGATATAACCAGCTGCACCAATTTGCAATAAACGAGCAGGATAAAGATCATTATTAACTGTGGTGAGGACTAAAACTTTAAGATCGGGGTCCATACGCAATAATTTGCGCGTTGCTTCAAATCCACCGATGCCAGGCATTTTCACATCCATCAGCACCACTTGTGGATTGTGCTGACGAACTAATTTAACTGCATCTTCGCCTGTACTCGCTTCGCCAACAACTTTAATGCCCGTTACTTCAGCAAGCATCTTACGGATACCCGTTCGAACTAAGTCATGATCATCAACGATTAAAACAGTTATCACAGCTATACCCGTCCTTCTTTATTACTGGCGGAGAGGCAGGGATTCGAACCCTGGGAGGGCGTTACCCTCAACGGTTTTCAAGACCGCCGCTTTCAACCGCTCAGCCACCTCTCCTCATCGCACTAGCTATTAGAGCACCCAAGCTTTAGACAAAAGAATGATAACAGGCTTACTTACATGATGCCAGTATCTTACAAACCAGTGAGTAAAATGTCCTGTGGCATAGTTTCAAATAGCTATTTATGGCTTTTTTTACGGTGAAAAACAGTTTTTCTTTTAGGCAACAATCTTTTTTATCGGATTTTTTCATTTTCTGACAACCCGTTATTGCATATTTTCGTATACGAAAATATGCCTGTTCAAATTGTAAACATTTCCGCCTGGTAATTTTTTACTCACGTGGGTATAGTGTACGAACTATGTGATCAACACACTTTAGCGAGTTACTCAGGATAGCGTAACTGATGAGAAACGAGATTGTGCGCATACGGAATCTTTAGCGAGTGAATATGATGCGCGGCAATCCCGAAATATAGAGTAGCTATCAAATGAAAAAATTACATGCGTTTACCGCTTCTGCTGTCATATTGTCTGCTTTAGCAGGTTCTTTTACTATGTCAGCTTATGCATCTAACACAGACTCTCAATTTAATAATTTAGTGCGTCAAGGTGTGCCGGGCGATGCTTTAAAAGCAGCGTTGAAAGGTTACCAATGGGCCGTTAATAAAGGCCAAGTTCATAACAGACGTTACTTAACCGTTGTCGATTTTAATCTACCTTCTACCTCTAAAAGAATGTGGGTAATCGACTTAAGTCGCGGTCAAGTTGTATATAATGAATTAGTTTCACACGGCGCCGGTAGTGGCGGCGGCAACATGGCCACCCGTTTTTCTGACAGCTCCGGCAGTCATGCGAGTGTACTCGGCGTGATGGTTACCGCTAGTACTTATAGTGGTAAACATGGGCGTTCATTAACGTTGGACGGTTTACAAAATATTAACTACAAAGTCCGTTCACGAACGATCGTGGTACATCCGGCTGAATATGCGACCCCTTCCTATGCAAGAAGCAGAGGTTATTTAGGACACAGCTGGGGTTGCTTTGCAATCGATCCACATGTATCGAATCAAGTAATTTCGACGATTAAAGATGGAAGCGTTTTATTCGCGTACTCAAGAAGTTATAGCTACAGTTAACACCTGTAAAATGGAGAGGGGGCATAATGGATTATGCCCTTTTTTTTATAAATTATGCATCCCACCCTTTTATCGAGTTGAAAAAAACAATATTATGCATAACACTTTAAAAAAGACGATTTTCTGTGATCCAGGAATTTCATTTCGTAAGGAGTTTTCATTTCATGAAGAAATTCATTCCCCTCTTTTTTATTTTCTTTTTAAGTAAGTCATACGCATTTGACGTCACTACTCTTTTTGATCATTTAGTTAAACAAGGCGTACCGAGCCATGCCTTAAAAGCGGCATTAGAAGGTTATGCATGGGCTTTACAAAAAGGCCAAGTGCGCAATAAAAAATATTTAACCGTAGTTGATTTCAGTCTGCCGTCAACTAGTAAGCGCATGTGGGTTATCGACGTCAATCGGGGGAAAGTAATTTATAACGAATTAGTCGCTCACGGCAAAGGGAGTGGCAGTGGAAACATGGCTACGCGTTTTTCCGATCGCAGTGGCAGCGATGCTAGCGTACTTGGAGTTATCATCACTGAGAATGCTTACTTTGGAAAACACGGGCATTCCTTACGGTTAACTGGACTCGAACATATCAATTATAAAGTGCGCGTTCGCGCCATTGTCGTGCATCCAGCAGCTTACGCTACCTCCGCATTTGCTAGAGCTTATGGTTATTTAGGACATTCCTGGGGATGTTTTGCACTCGATCCTAGAATCTCCAATCAAATTATTAATATCATTAAAAATGGCAGCGTATTATTTGCGTACGCGAAAAATTTGCCGCATATTTAATGTTGCTTGCTTAACCCAATTATTGGCGGGATCACAAATAATTAAAATAATCAGAATGAATAGCAGCGATAAAATATTTGCGGTATAAGCCACAATTTTATATTCAAACGGTCGCGACCAATAAACAATTTGCAAAATCAAAATCCAAAATGTGAGCCACAAAAAAAGCCGACGCATCCAGGTTGATTGAATCGGCAAAAAGGCATACATTTTTATAATCTCAAAACCGTATAAACGAAAAAAAGCGTAGATCACAAACAAGGTCACTGGAACAAAAATCCAAAACGGTGAAATATTAAATCCATGATTAAATCGACTAATATCACCGGTCGTAAAAGTGCGATTCGGAATATAGGAGAAAATTTCCATTAAATTAATATTCGCTAACCAAAAAAAGAAACTCAAAGAGAAAATATTTTTTTGAATGCGCTTTAATTGCAACATGAATAGTGAAATTAAAAATAAAACCAAAGTGACGGTAGGCCCAGCTATGCCAATCAGTGCTGCCCGCGTACCATGCTTCGCGGCCATAATAGCATCATAATCCACGTTCTCTGAAACAGGCATAAGATACCAACTGCCATAAATAATATCGAACGGTGTATGCTTATAGCCAAATAACCACGCTGCAGTACCATGACCCCATTCATGCAGTAAAATAGCCACATAATAGGTGAGGATAATACAAATAATTGTAACCAAAAAAACATTGAACTTCCTTGCCATAAAACATTTCCTTATGCAGAATTGATTTTTTCTAATCCCCCAAGATACGAGCGTAAAACTGTAGGTACCGTAATACTACCATCTTCATTTTGGTAATTCTCGACAATAGCAACTAAAGTACGTCCAACCGCAAGACCAGAGCCATTTAACGTATGCAATAATTCAGGCTTGTTGGTTTTTGGATTACGCCAACGTAACTGCATTCGCCGTGCCTGAAAATCCGTGCAATTACTACACGATGAAATTTCACGATATCGGTTTTGTCCTGGTAACCACACTTCTAAATCATAAGTTTTTGCAGCAGAAAAACCGGTATCACCGGAACACAACAACATGACTTGATAGGGCAATTCCAATAATTGTAAAATCTTTTCTGCGTGCGCAACAATATTTTCATGCGCAGCTGGTGAATCTTCCGGTTTGACAATTTGCACCAATTCAACTTTATGAAACTGATGCACACGAATCATACCACGTGTATCTTTACCATAAGAGCCTGCTTCACTGCGAAAAGACGGTGTATAACTCACATGACGAATCGGTAATTCATCGGCACTCAAAATTTCCTCTCGATACAAATTAACGACTGGAACTTCTGCCGTAGGAATTAAACTCATTTCACGCTCACCAGCCAAACTAAAAATATCTTCGCTTAATTTAGGTAACTGTCCGGTACCGTACAAACATTTATTATCGACAATATAAGGCACGTCCACTTCTTGATAACCGTGCTCCTTCACATGCACATCCAACATAAATTGAATTAATGCGCGTTGTAATCGTGCCAATTCACCATGCAACACTACAAATCGAGAACCTGCTATTTTTGCCGCTTTCGCAAAATCCATTGCTCCACGCGCTTCTCCCAAGTCAACATGATCACGTGGTTGAAAATTAAATTTACGCGGTTCCCCCCATTTTCGCACCTGCACATTATCCGCTTCGCCTGCACCATCAGGAACCGACGCATCTAGTAAATTAGGGATATTCAACTGAAAATCCAGTAGTTCTTGTTGCAGTTTTTCTAATCGCTGCTCTTTTTCTTTTAATTCTTCGCCTAAACCAGAAACTTGTTTTAATAGGTCATCAACATTTTCACTTCGCGCCTTTTGCGCCCCCACTTGCTTAGAAATTTCATTGCGTTTAGATTGCAGCTCTTGGGTTTTTAATTGCAATTCTTTGCGCTCGGATTCCAACGCGGTAAATTTTGCTTTGTCGATATGCATGCGACGACGAGCCATTTGTTCAACTAATTCATCGATATTTTGTCGCAAAAATTTAGGATCTAACATGATTAACCTCAGTTATTTTTTTTCTTCTTTGGCGGCTTTATTTAAAGCACGCAAGTGATCTAATTTTTCTTTTATTTTTATTTCCAAACCACGCTCAGTAGGATGATAATATTGTCGATGCTCAAGCTCAGTCGGAAAATAATTTACCCCCTTGGCAAAAGCATCGGGCTCATCATGTGCGTAACGATAACCTTTCCCGTAATTTAAATCTTTCAATAAACGGGTTGGCGCATTTCTTAAATAAAGCGGCACTTCAAAAGTGCCTTGGCTTTCAACATCCGCCATCACAGTATTAAAAGCCGTATAAACTGCATTACTTTTTGGCGCAATCGCACAGTAAACGATGGCTTGCGCAATCGCTAGTTCTCCTTCTGGTGTACCTAAACGCTCGTAAGTTTGCCACGCATTTAACACCATTTCAAAAGCCCGCGGATCGGCATTGCCAATATCTTCACTAGCCATTCGCAATAAACGACGCGCAATATAATGCGGATCACAACCTCCATCAATCATGCGCGCAAACCAGTATAAAGCAGCGTCGGGATCAGAACCCCGCAACGATTTATGCAACGCAGATATTTGATCGTAAAAAATCTCACCCTTTTGATCAAATCGTCGCACACCATTCGTTAAAACTTCTTGCATTAATTCCGGGGTAATGACTTCTTCGCCACCTTCTGTAATGGCAAAATCAGCGGCTATTTCCAATAAATTTAACGCTTGCCGTGCATCACCATCGGCAAATTGCGCAAGTTTTTTTAATAAATCATCAGCAATAATGATATTTCTATTTCCGAGTCCGCGTTTTTTATCTTTTAATGCGATCCGCAATACATCTACAATATCCGCAACATTTAACGGTTTTAATACGTAAACACGAAGACGAGAAAGCAATGCATTATTTAATTGAAAAGAAGGATTTTCCGTCGTCGCGCCAATTAAAATAATAGTTCCCGCTTCCACGTGCGGTAAAAAAGCGTCTTGTTGGGCCTTATTAAATCGATGTACTTCATCAACAAATAAAATAGTCGCTTGGCCTTTCGCACGTAATGCTTTTGCGCGCGCAACAACTTCGCGAATTTCTTTCACACCCGCTAAAACTGCAGATAGCGTTTCAATATGCGCATCAGCTGTATTTGCAATGACATAAGCGATCGTCGTTTTACCCGTTCCAGGCGGACCCCACAAAACCATTGAATGTAATTTTTTGCTGGCAATAGCTTGATATAAAGGTTTCTTTTCACTGAGTAAGTGTGCTTGTCCAACTACCTCTGATAAAACACGCGGGCGCATACGCGTCGCTAATGGCGCATAATCATCAGAGGAAAATAATGATTCTGTCATTGGGAAATCACGTCTACTCCAGCCGGGGGTACAAAATTAAAAAGATCATCGGTCAAAGGTGGATTAATTTTCACATTGGAAAATTGAAAATAAGAAGTTTGCGATAAATTATTAATAACCGTCATTTCAGTTAATAAATTACTATCAAATTTCAGCGTAACTTTTTTGAAATTATAATCATTAGGCTTCGGTGTTAACACAAAAACATTCGGCGTAGTCGACGTTACATTAAAAGTTTGATTTAAATTTTCCAAAGTGCCACTTAGAATCATGGCTGGGTTCAGTGGCGTGCGACTCGATAACGCTTGTTTACTCACTTGTGCTAAATCCACATCATACACCCACAATGCTTGGCCATCGGTAATAATAATTTGATGCGTCGGTGATTGCGTTTCCCAACGAAATTTTCCAGGGCGTTTAATCATCACCGTCCCGATACTTTGTGAAGTCACTTGACCTTTTTCCGTGTAATTCACCTGTTTGAAGTCCGCAGTATAAGTGTCGAAAGATTGGAGAATTTGACTTAATTGCTCAGCAGGATCAGCCCAAATGGCGGGAACTAAACCCATGAACAATAGAAATGCTAGAAAATAGCGTTTTACTTGCATACTGTTTACCTTTAATCCTGTGGGGGAACTAAAACTTCGCGGTTACCATTGCTTTCCATCGTACTGACTACACCAGCCGCTTCCATGGATTCAACAATTCTGGCTGCACGATTATAGCCTATTTTAAAACGCCGCTGAATACTAGAAACCGATACGCGCCGGGAACGAATCACGGCCTCCACTGCTTCATCGTATAAGGGGTCTTTTTCGCCATCCTCATCCATTCCCGCTAGAGCCGCTGTGGTATAACCCGAGGCATCCGTTCCGACAGTATCATCTAAAATTTCAGCAACGTACTCGGGTTGCCCACTTTCTTGTAAATCTTTAACAACGCGGTGAACCTCATCATCACTGACATAAGCACCATGAACTCGAATGGGAACACCACTACCCGGTGGTAAATACAACATATCACCCTGTCCTAAAAGTTGTTCCGCACCTTGCTGATCCAGAATGGTACGTGAATCAATTTTAGAAGAAACCTGAAAAGCAATTCGAGTAGGAATATTTGCCTTAATTAATCCAGTGATGACATCCACTGACGGTCGTTGCGTCGCGAAAATTAAATGAATACCTGCCGCCCGCGCTTTTTGCGCTAATCGCACAATTAAAGTTTCAACTTTTTTACCGACCACCACCATCATATCTGCAAATTCATCGGCAATAACCACAATATTCGATAAAACCGTTAATTCCACTTTATTTTCCGCATTTGCCGTTAATGGATCAAATAAAGGTTGTCCGCGTTTTTGCGCTTCTTGCACTTTTAAATTATATCCCGCTATATTACGCACGCCGAGCGAAGCCATTAAACGATAACGACGCTCCATCTCAATAACACACCAACGCAATGCAGTTGCCGCATCTTTCATGTCGGTGACTACAGGCGCTAGTAAATGAGGGATTCCTTCATAAATAGATAATTCCAGCATTTTAGGATCAATTAAAATAAGGCGTAATTGTTCGGGAGTTGATTTATAAAGTAAACTTAATAACATCGCATTTAAACAGACGGATTTACCAGCACCTGTCGTACCTGCTACTAATAAATGTGGCATTTTACCTAAATCCACCACGACAGGATTACCCGAAATATCTTTACCCAGTGCCAACGATAAGGCAGAGCGCGAAATTTGATATTGCTTACTGGCCAATACTTCTTGCAAATTAACCACTTCTCGCGAATCATTTGGAAGCTCTAAACCAATCACCGATTTTCCGGGAATCACTTCAACCACACGCACGCTAATCACTGACAATGAACGCGCTAAGTCTTTTACTAATCCCGTAATTTTACTGACTTTGGTCCCAGCCGCTAACTGTAATTCATAACGTGTTACCACCGGTCCCGGGTGTACTGCCACAACCTTTGCTTGCACGCCGAAATCAGCTAAACGCAACTCCACTTCTTGGGATTTTTCTTCTAATTTTTTCTTATCAAACACGACTTGATGATCAGGTGATGGTGCATCCAATAACGATAAATTTGGTAACTTGTTATTGCTAGGTGCAGCATGTTTGCGAATATTTTCATTCATCTTTTCATTAAGCTCCAATCGTGTCGGAGCATTAATTTTAGGTTTAGTCGAGAACGGAATTTCTGCCGAGACTATTTCTTTTTCTCGCTTTAAAACCGCCGGGGATACAGATTTTTCGTCATCATCTTCTTCATCGAGTGATTCTATAACTTTCTTAGTCGATGAAATTTTCGGAGGATTCGATGTTTTACGTTGAAATAAACGGGGAATGGCACTTAACAATTTTTGCAAAGGACTAACCAGTCGAGCGACTAATTTAATAGTTACACCGCCCAATTGTTCTAATAACCGCATCCAAGAAAAACCGCTAAATAACGTGATGCTAATCAATAGCAGAGCACAAACCAATAAATTCGCCCCCAATACATTAAAATCATGCACGAAACCATGCGCAACCACGGTTCCAACAATTCCACCCGTACTATACGGTAAAGGAGAAAAAGGCTCTTTAAAATGTAGACTCACCAACGCACAACTGGCGATTAAAATAATAATAAGACCTAAGGTTCGAAATAATAAAACATAATGCCGATGCGATTTCTTAGCGCATTCCATCCGACCTAAACGGTAAGTGTGCCAACCCACATAACCCAATAACAGCGGAAAAACATAGGCGGGATAACCAAAAAAATATAAAAAAAGATCGGCAATCCAAGCCCCCACTTTTCCCGTGGAGTTGAATACGATAGTGGCTTCCGTCGTATGCGACCAGCCAGCATCCATGCGATGGTAGCTACACAATGCCAACAATAAAAAAATGGCAGCAGCTAAGGTGAAAATTAACGTTCCTTCATGCAACAAATGTTCTAAATAAATCTTTATATAAGAACCATCGCCCTGTAAACTTTCGCGCGATCGCTTTTTTTTATTTTTTTTCAAGTTCGTTGTCCTTGCATGACTTATCCTCTGACTCAATTACGACGAAGTATAACATTGAGAGCTCAGTGGCAAAAAGAACCATTTCTCGGTAATATAGTGTGTTATTTGAATACAGAAGGTACCTTATGACTGAACGCCAACACCACCCTTTAATTATACTGGGCTCGGGCCCTGCCGGTTATACAGCAGCTATATACGCCGCTCGCGCAAATTTACATCCGTTTTTAATTACTGGATTAGAGGAAGGCGGACAGCTAATGACAACCACCGATGTAGACAACTGGCCCGGTGATGTCGAGGGATTACAAGGACCTCAACTCATGGCACGTATGAAAAAACATGCCGAACGATTCGATACCAAAATTGTCTTCGATCAAATTAATCAAGTCGACTTACTTAATCGTCCATTTACCTTAGCTGGTGAATATGGAGTTTATACTTGCGATGCATTAATTATTGCGACTGGCGCTTCTGCCCGTTATTTAGGTTTACCTTCAGAAAAAGCTTTTATGGGTAAAGGAGTTTCTGCTTGCGCAACGTGTGATGGTTATTTTTATCGCGGAAAAAAAGTCGCTGTGGTTGGTGGTGGAAATACAGCCGTAGAGGAAGCGCTTTATCTTTCTAATATAGCAGATGAAGTCACAGTGATTCATCGTCGCGATAAATTCCGTGCCGAAAAAATGTTAACTAACCATTTAATGGAAAAAACACGCAACGGAAATATTCGTGTAGAGTGGGATAATCGAATTGATGAAGTACTGGGTAATGCAAGTGGTGTGACGGGCATTCGTCTCGAAAATACTAAATCCAATTCTAAAAAAGAACTCAATATTGACGGACTTTTTATTGCTATCGGCCACGATCCCAATACTAAAATTTTCAAAGGTCAGCTGGATATGGATGACGAAGGTTATATAAAAATTCGTACCGGCATCACCGGTGGCTTCACGCACACCAGTATTCCAGGTGTTTTTGCGGCTGGGGATGTAGCCGATAAAATCTATCGTCAAGCAGTGACTTCAGCTGGTGTTGGCTGTATGGCCGCACTCGATGCGGATAAATATTTGGAGTCTTTACGTTAAACCTTGCGACTTCAGGATTTATCGGGCATCATTATGAACTATTTGTATTTGGAGAATATCGAATTCCATGACTAAAGAAGCCTCAATCGAGATGCAAGGCATCGTCGTCGAAAGTTTACCGAACACCACTTTTCGCGTGAAATTGGATAATGGTCATACCATCAATGCACACATTTCTGGTCGTATGCGTAAAAACTACATTCGCATTTTAACCGGGGACCGAGTAACCGTAGAACTCACTCCTTATGATTTAACTCGCGGTCGAATTACTTTTCGTGAAGCAGGTAAAAAATCGCCTGAATCTACCGATAATTAAATAAACATAAGCCGGAACTTGCTTGTGCTCATTCCGGCCTCTGTTTTTCGGCGATTAAACTTCTATTTCTAGATCGAGATCGAGATTAGTATTGCCCACTCTAACTTTTACGGTTTGATTTCCATCGGATAATTTTCCGTATAATAATTCAGTGGCCAATGGCAGTTTAAGTTTTTGTTGAATTAACCGTGATAAGGGCCGTGCACCCATCTTACGATTATATCCTGCTTTTGCTAACCAATTTCTGACTTCAGGATCTATAACTAATTTCACATCTTTTTCTTTTAATAAATCCCGCAATTCACGCAAGAATTTATCGACTACTTTATTCACGACACTCGTGTCTAAGAAATCAAATTGCACGACTGCATCCAAACGATTACGGAATTCAGGACTAAATATTCGATTAATTTCGCTCGTGCATTCACCACTCGAATGTTCTGCGACAGAAAATCCTATCGGTGTGCGATCTAATACTTCCGCCCCCGCATTCGTGGTTAAAATTATCATGGCATGTCGAAAATCGGCTTTACGTCCATTATTATCGGTCAATTGGCCGTAATCCATAACTTGTAATAAGATGTTGTAAATATCAAAGTGTGCTTTTTCAATTTCATCTAACAAAATGATGGAATGCGGGTGTTTATTCACAGCCTCCGTCAATAAACCACCTTGATCATAACCCACATAGCCCGGAGGCGCGCCAATCAATCTGGAAACCGAATGTTTCTCCATATATTCTGACATGTCGAATCGAATTAATTCGACGCCTAATTCCTTGGCCAATTGCTTGGTCACCTCCGTCTTGCCTACACCCGTAGGGCCTGCCAGCAAAAATGAGCCGACAGGTTTACTCATATCTCGTAATCCCGCACGCGCTAATTTCACAGCATCAGTTAAAGCATCAATCGCGCGATCTTGTCCGAATACAACGCGTTTGAGTCGGCGCGGAAGTTCACGCAACATTTGCTTTTCACTCATACTGATCGTTTCTAATGGCACCCGTGCGATTTTTGCAATTACTCTTTCAATATCGCGACTGGTTACGGTTTTTGCGCTTTCGCTTTCATCGATGGCATTTAATCGCATATACGCCCCCGCTTCATCGATTACATCAATCGCTTTATCAGGTAACTTACGATCAAATAAATAACGTGACGACAATTCTACCGCTCGCTTTAATGCATCAGCTGTGTAACGCACATCATGAAAACGTTCAAAGCGACTTTTTAAACCCTGTAAAATTTTTAAAGTTTCTGGTTGAGTGGGTTCTTCAACATCAATTCTTTGGAATCGACGCATAAGCGCGTGGTCCTTCGCGATATAATTACGATATTCTTCGTAAGTGGTCGCACCCATCACGCGTAATTCACCCGTTCCCAACAACGGTTTAATTAAATTAGACGCGTCCATCGTGCCACCGGTCGCAGAACCTGCCCCCACTAAATTATGTACTTCATCAATAAATACAATGGAACGCTCATCGCGCGCCAAAGTTTTTAAAACGGCTTTAAATCTTTTTTCGAAATCACCTCGATATTTAGTTCCTGCTAATAAAACACCGAGGTCTACGGAATAAACCGTACTAAACATAATTGGTTTCGGAACTTTCTTTTCAACAATTAATTGCGCCAAACCTTCTGCAATTGCTGTTTTTCCAACGCCTGCTTCCCCTATCAATAAAGGATTATTTTTACGGCGTCGACACAAAACTTGAATCACACTTTGTAATTCATCACGTCGACCAATTAAAGGATCGATGCGACCCATTTTCGCTTTTTCATTTAAATTCGTGGTGTAAAGTTCAATTAAATTATCTTCTGCTTGCACTTCTTGCGTTGGAGCAGGTTCAATTGACATAGAATCATGTTGCATTTTACTGTAATCGCTATTGTCCTTGGTAATTCCTTGCGAAAAATAATTCATGACATCAATACGGGTTACATTTTCTTGTCCTAAGAAATAAACCGCCTGACTTTCCGGTTCACTAAAAATTGCAGATAAAACATTAACTCCAGTAACTTCACTCATTCCACTATTTTGTACTTGATAAATGGCTCTTTGCAAAACCCGTTGGAAACTCAATGTCGGTTGAATTTCACGATCAACATTCACCGGAAATTGCGGCGTGGTTTCATCAATAAAAATTCCCAAACCTGCGCGTAATCTCTCTAAATTAGCACCGCATGCGCTTAAAACTTTTTTCGCTTCTGGATTATCGATTAACGCTAATAAAAGATGCTCAACGGTAATAAACTCGTGACGTTTTTCTCGTGCTTGAGCAAATGCGTAATTTAAGGTGTTTTCTAAGGTGTGGCTAAACATAAAAATGTTCCTCGTGAATGACCTGAAGGTGCTCGCTCATTGATAAGATGCCATACCCATGCTCCCTCACTTATTTCCCTTAAGCTATCACCTCATCTTAAATTTAGGAGAAAACGAGGAGAATTTCCTACATGTCAGAACGACATTTCGTGATTGCGGACCAATTCCGCTTATATTACAAATAGATAGTTTTCTTATAAGAATTTTCAGAAATTAAGAATGTGTTAATTATTGTGCGATATGATTATTTATAGTTGTGATAATTGATTAAAGTTTATTTAGTAGACTAAAAAAAGAACAAAAGATGGCTGAACTTTTTGCAAAAATTCCTCACGAAGCAGACGCTCTGACGGCACAAGTGTTGCGAGGCGAGGAACTCCATCACGTTAAAGGCAGGGTTTCTTTAAACGGTACTGAAGGCCTTTGTTTATATGAACTTGAAAACGAACTCAAACAAGTCCCAGGCAATATATACGAACACTACCCCATCAAAATCTTGTTAAAAGCGATTGCCAACTCCGTGACAGCCCATACTCCTTTAGGGGATGACACTAAAATAAAACTGCTCGGCCCTTTAGGAAATATGCTTAATCTTTCTGTTGACGACATCAAAACCATCGCTAAACAAATTAATGTAAGTGAGAATACAGGCGTTAAGATTGCTATTGGTCTTATATCCCCAGATAAATTACCTACGCCTTCTTTCAGTGCTTAAATCAGTTACTGCCTTAGAACTACCTCATTTTTAGGGGCTTGGATTAGACAACCAAGCCCATAAGGCATTCCTCAATTACATACGCTTAATGATCTGATCACCGAATTCAGAACACTTCACATCTTTAGCACCGTCCATCAAACGCGCAAAGTCATAAGTCACTGTTTTATTCTGAATTGCTCCGTCCATACCTTTAATTACTAAATCCGCTGCTTCTATCCAGCCCATGTACCGTAGCATCATCTCAGCCGAGAGGATAAGCGAACCCGGATTCACTTTATCTTGGCCAGCGTATTTAGGTGCTGTGCCATGGGTCGCTTCAAACACGGCAACCTGGTCACTTAAGTTGGCTCCAGGAGCAATACCAATGCCACCTACCTCCGCTGCTAACGCATCGGATATGTAGTCCCCATTTAAATTTAAAGTAGCAATGACGCTATACTCAGCCGGCCGCAATAATATTTGTTGCAGGAAAGCATCGGCGATGACATCTTTCACCACGATCTCTTTGCCGGTATTCGGATTTTTAAATTTATGCCACGGACCGCCATCCACGGGCACGGCACCAAACTCTTTCCGAGCCAACGCATAGCCCCATTCTTTAAAAGCCCCTTCGGTGAATTTCATTATATTGCCCTTGTGAACCAAGGTCACCGAATCCCGGTTGTTTTCAATTGCATATTGGAAGGCTCGGCGCACTAATCGCGTCGTTCCTTCTTCGGAAACCGGTTTGATTCCGATTCCGCTCGTACTTGGAAAACGAATTTTTTTGACACCCATTTCGGTTTGTAAGAAATGAATTAATTTTTTTGCTTCGGGTGTACCTGCCGCCCATTCAATACCGGCGTAAATGTCTTCTGAATTTTCACGGAAAATCACCATATCCACTTGTTCAGGATGTTTAACAGGTGAAGGAACTCCTTTGAAATAACGGACCGGTCGTAAACAGACATATAAATCTAGCTCTTGACGCAATGCGACGTTTAAAGAACGAATTCCCCCACCCACAGGAGTGGTTAAAGGCCCTTTAATCGCAATAGTATAGTCTTTAATGGCTTGCAAAGTTTCGGTCGGTAACCACTGATCTTGGCCATAAACCTTAACGGATTTTTCACCGGCATAAATCTCCATCCAAGACAATTTACGCTTGGATTTATAAGCTTTTTCAACAGCCGCATCAATTACTTTGCGCATCACCGGTGTAATATCCACACCAATACCGTCTCCTTCAATAAACGGAATAATCGGATCGTCAGGTACATTTAAAGATAGATCGGAATTAACCGTAATTTTATGACCTTGGTTAGGTACTTTAATATGTTGAAATGCCATGTAGGGCTCCTATGAATAATATACAAATTCCACTTGGATTTTCGGCACGAAAATTCAAGTGACCAACCCCGGGTTTCTTAAGGGGTTTTAACGATATTCGTTAAAACCTCTTAGGTTTCCGTGCGGAAATATAACAGGATAGACTCATCGCCTCCTTCATTTTCAAAGCCTAAAATCTTTCGCGATGAGTATAATACCAACTTAAGTGTGGAGTCAGTTTAGCACTAAACTATCATCATCGCATCACCATAACTAAAAAAACGATACCGCTCATTTATCGCAATCTGATATGCCTCTGTAATTAATTCATAACCTCCAAATGCAGTTACCAGCATCAATAGAGTAGATTTAGGGAGATGGAAATTCGTAAATAAAACGTCGACACATTGAAAAGAATATCCTGGATAAATAAATATTTGCGTATCACCTTGAAAAGCTTTTATTTCACCTTCGCGTGCAGCGGTTTCTAAACTCCGAACTACCGTCGTCCCGATCGCAATGACGCGCCCTTGATTTTTTTTACAAACACGAATTTTTTCGCATAATTCCTCGGATACTTCAACATATTCTTTATGCATCACATGCTTTTGCAACTCTTCTTCACGCACAGGCTGAAATGTTCCCGCCCCCACATGTAAAGTAACAAAATCAATCTCCACACCTTTTGTTAATAAACTTTGAATCGTGGGTTCATCAAAATGTAATGCCGCAGTCGGTGCTGCCACGGCACCCTCTCTTCGCGCAAAAATAGTTTGATAGCGTTCCTGATCTAATTTTTCAGCTTTACGTTCCATATAATGCGGCAATGGAATTTCACCATACTCTTGCAAAATAGATAAAATCGGCTGCTCGGTTAAAAATTCTAATTGAAATAAACTCTGTTCTCTTCCAATTACACGAACACGAAAATTTTCTGCAACTATTAATTCACTACCAATTAAAGGAGCATGGCTAGCTCGCACATGTGCTAAAACTTTTTGCGTATCAATAATTCTTTCTATCAAACATTCGATTTTTCCGCCCGTAATTTTTTTTCCGAATAATCGAGCCGGAATAACTCTCGTATCATTAAAAATAATTAAATCATTGGGCTCAACTAAACTCACAAAATCTTTAAAACTTCGTTGCAAAATCCGTCTGCTGGCTCTTTCAACACAGAGTAATCGACTATCTGCGCGCTGAGCTAAAGGATAGCGAGCAATTAACTCATCAGGTAAATGATAATCGAAAGTACTGGTTTTAAGAGGGTGTTTCATATAACTGTCATTCGTTAACTTTTGGTTGAACATTTTGCAATTGTAACTATCATTTTGCAACATCTCCTTGCCTTAGAAACAACTTCAGAGCTACTATCGCTTTCTATTAATATGGACAAGGAGAACACCATGAGGTTTAAAAAAGCCCTTTCTATAGGATCATTGGGATTTTTATCCTTCCTAACCTTTACCGCACATGCAGATTTAAACATTACAAATAACTCTAATATCAATACGATCGTCGTTAAATGTAGTGGCAAAATGCCTACAGTTCCCATTACCAAAGGAACCACTGTAAGCTTAGATTGGGCTTTTGTGGAGCTCATCATCGGTGGATTACAAGGGACTTGTTCCTTTTGGAACGGCGTCACCCATGAGGCTGATGCTAGTATCCTAATCAATCCCAGTAAGACCAGCGCCACCATTGGCAGTTTTGTTAAATATGATCAACGTCTAAACGTTCAATTTAACCCAGTTATAGGCGTACCTAGCGCCAACATAACCGCAGCTGTGACCGGCGGCTGATCTGTACAATTGTGAATTAGCCGCTTGGCTAATTCACAATTGGTGGAGGCGACTGTTGCCAAGTCAATTGAATCCCTATCACATTCACGTTAGCAGTCACTAACCCGGTGGTCGTAAATGCAATCAAAATAGGGTCATCCGCAGTTGCTAATGAGTTATCCACCACCGCTGTTCGCGGAAAAAAGTGAATCCAACCTGCGTCGATACCGAAACTCGGACGGACTTGCCAATGCAAACCCAACGCCACAGCAAATCTATTGGCATCCGGTAATCGAAGATCTCGAAACCCATTTTGCGTCGGCGTTTCATCATAACCCAAGCCTAATTTCAGCATTAAATTGCTTAAAATTGAAATATGTAAACCCAATGCTAAATTCCACGTATTTTGATAATTTTCTTTTACAGATATTGTAGTCGGCATACCGAGCAATAAAACATTTTGCAAAATTAAATTATCAAACACAGACCATTGGGTGTAAAAAGCGCTAAATAATAATGCCACGCGTGAACCAATATCCGTATAAAATCCCAGGATTGTGGTATCCGGCAAATTAATATTTCCGGATAATTCACGATTAACGAGATCTTTGAAAGTACTGGTTCCTTGTCCATTCAAAATAATTTTACTGCGATAACTTACACCAGCGCGCGTATGGGGCGTAAAATACAGCATAATTCCTGCATCCCAACCATAACCCCAATCCGTTAAACTATTTGAAAGCAATTCAGGCGGGTGAAAAAATGTTAACGCATTATTGTAAACAGCATGCCCATACAAAGCATCCAAACCCGCACCCACAGAAATAAATTTTGTTATTTCAATCGCAAAATTCGGATTTAAATTGACTGTTTGTAATTCGGTTTTGGTGGCTGCAGCTGAAAGTGGAATGTCATCCGGATAATTAGTACTTAAGCCAAAGGGGGTTGTTATTCCAAAACCAAAAGCCAATCGCGAATGAAATGGATAAACTAAATGAAAATTCGGCACATAATTATTAGTATAACTGCGAGCATATTGTGGAAGCAGATTAGTGCGAATCGTGCCATCGTATTGTAAATCTAATGGAATGTAGGTTAATCCGATACTCGCCGCCAAACTCGGTAATGCAACCATACCTGCGGGATTATAATATTCCGTGCCTGGGCCACTCGCTTCTGCAGCCGCCCCCGCATGATAATCACCAATTCCAGAGGCGTCTTGTTCCCACAGTTGAAACCCTCCAGCCTGAACTACACCACTATAGATACTTAAGGCTAGCAACGAGCCGCAAAAGCGCTGTAATTTCATAAAATGACTCCGTGTTTCCGCGCTTGGATCAGCCAGGAGAAGATATCGTAACTATTCGGGAAAATCCAGTAAGAGTTTGATCTACTGATTGATTTCATGAGGAAGGATGGATCAATTTTAAGACTATAATTAAATGACATATTGCTGTTAGTGATAAGTTTTAGGAAAAAAGAATGGTTGTACGATATTGGTTTTACATCCTATCCGCGGCTGTATTTTTAATTATGCTCGCGATCAGTTTTATTTGGATGAAAATCTGGTGGTTTCTTATTTTATTTTTACCTCTATTTTTGATAGGCATATATGACATTATGCAAACCAAAGAAAATATTTTACGTAATTATCCTATTTGGGGACATTGGCGTTTTCTTTTATTAAAAATTCGACCTCAAATTCAAGCTTATTTTATTGAAACCGAACAAAGCGGACGACCTTTTAATAAAGAAATGCGTATGCTGGTTTATGACCGCGCACAACAAACTGAAGATAATTTACCATTTGGAACGCAAGCCGATGTGCATGAAGTCGGATACGAATGGATAAATCACTCTATGATGCCCGTGAAAGCAAATATAGAATCTATCCGCGTGATGGTTGGCGGGCCCGACACCACAAAACCATACAGCGCCTCTCGATTAAATATCTCCGCAATGAGTTTTGGTGCTATTAGTCCAGAGGCAATACGTGCTTTAAATAGAGGCGCCAAATTAGGAAATTTCGCGCAAGACACCGGAGAAGGTGGATTAAGTAAATATCATTTAATGGAAGGTGGTGATCTTATTTGGGAAATTGGTACTGGATATTTCGGTTGTCGAACCGCTGACGGTCATTTTGATCCAGAAAAATTTCGTGAAAAAGCGACAATTGAAAATGTTAAAATGATTAATATTAAAATTTCTCAAGGTGCAAAACCAGGACATGGCGCCATTTTACCCGCTGCTAAAGTTTCTGCTGAAATAGCAGAGTCGCGTGGAGTTCCCATGGGAGTTGATTGTCTCTCACCCGCCAGACATTCCGCATTTTCCAACCCTATTGAATTTATGCAGTTCATCCAACAATTACGTGAATTATCGGGTGGAAAACCCGTAGGTTTTAAACTCTGCATTGGGATTCCCACCGAATTTATGGCCATTTGCAAGGGTATAATGGCCACGCATATTTATCCAGATTTTATTATTATTGATGGTTCCGAAGGAGGAACCGGTGCTGCCCCCGTTGAGTTCGTTGATTATATCGGAACACCACTTAATGAAGGTTTGATATTCGCGCATAATTGTTTGGTCGGAGCAGGTCTTCGAAAAAATGTTAGGCTTGGGTCGAGCGGCAAAATTATTTCTGGTTTTGATATTATGACTAAAATCGCCCTAGGTGCAGATATGTGTAATAGTGGCCGGGGCATGATGTTTGCTTTAGGGTGCGTGCAATCGCGGCGCTGTCACACCAATCATTGTCCGACTGGAGTAACCACGCAAGATCCAGGTCGACGTTATTCGTTAAAAATAGATGTCAAAGCACCGTATGTGAAAAATTATCATGACGCTACTTTAAATAGTTTTTTACAAATTCTAGGTGCTACCGGAATATCTAAGCCTGAAGATTTACATCCACGCCATATTTTACGACGTGTTAGTAAAGATAAAGCCATGAGTTATGCTAAAATTTTCAAATTTTTAAGACCAGAACAATTACTAGAGGGTACTGCGCCGAAAGCATATATGAAATTATGGTCGCTCGCATCCGCAAATTCGTTCACGACTAATTTTGGTGCCACTCATCGCGCTAAAAGCCATTCATAGGGGGTACTACGGTATGTTAATTAAAACCATTAATCCCGTCACCGGTGATGTCATTAACACCTATCAGGAAATGTCTGATCGCGATGTGGAAGATATTATTGAAAAATGTGCTAATGAATTTTTAACTTGGTCCGAAACCAGCTTCAGCCATCGAAAACAAAAAATACTGCAACTCGCGAGTGTCCTACGTGAAAGAAAAAAACCTTACGCGGAATTAATGGCGCAAGAAATGGGAAAACCTATCTCCTTTGGAGAAGCTGAAATTGAAAAATCGGCTTTGCTTTGTGAATACTATGCCAAAGTAAGCGAAGATTTTTTAAAACCAAAAATAGTTCAAACGGAGTTAACAAAAAGTTACGTAACCTATTTACCTTTGGGTATTGTATTTGGAATCATGCCGTGGAATTTCCCATTTTGGCAAGTGTTACGTTATGCCATCCCAAACTTGATTGCAGGCAATACGTGCTTATTAAAGCATGCACAAAATACCACGGGTTCAGCACTCGAGATTGAGAAATTAATTAGAGATGCTGGATTTCCTCCAAATGCATTCCGCACCTTAGTGATTAAATCTAATCGTACTGCTGCCGTTATCGCGCACAAAAAAATTGCTGCAGTTACCATCACAGGGAGTAAAAATGCAGGAAGTGCTGTGGCAAATGAATCTGGTAAACATCTCAAAAAAGTGGTTTTAGAATTGGGAGGCAGCGATCCTTATATTATTTTAGAAGATGCTGACCTAGAAGCAGCAGCGGATGCATGTGTGAAATCACGCCTACATAATAGTGGCCAAGTTTGCATTGCCGCTAAACGAATAATTGCAATTGATTCTATATATAATAAATTACGTGAGCTCATTATCACTAAAATGCATGAATTTATCGTCGGCAATCCTCTAGATATGAATACAGAAATGGGTCCTTTAGCTCGTGAAGATTTGCGCGAAGAAGTGCATAAGCAAGTTGAGCTTTCTATTAAACAAGGCGCAAAACTTTTAATGGGTGGCAAAATTCCTGAAGGTAAAGGATTTTATTACCCACCTACTCTACTTAGCGAAGTTAAACCGGGAATTACTGCTTTTGATGAAGAAGTTTTTGGACCCATCATTACATTAATTCGCGCAGCTGATGAAAAACACGCAATTGAATTAGCAAATAATACAGAATATGGTTTAGGTGCTGCCGTTTTTACTGCAAATAAAGAACGCGGCGAAAATATCGCAGCAAAAAAATTAAAAGCGGGTATCTGCTCGGTGAATACGCTTATTCGTTCTGACCCAAGACTTCCATTCGGTGGAATTAAACATTCAGGATTTGGTCGTGAACTTGCATTTGAAGGTTTAACCTCTTTTATGAATATCAAAACCGTATTAATACGATAATCATAATCAAAATTCGCAGTATCATGCTTACAATTTAACCGAAATTAATCGCACAAACACCAAAATTGAGATTCAATAAAGATTTTTTCCACCAATCTCAAACTAATTTTAAAAACTCGTTTTTCTTCGCACAAAGTCATTGTCAAGTTGAATAAATCGCGTATACTCATAAGCATATTTATTAAAAATTCAATTTTTTCAATAAGTTATAATATAAAATCGTCTGCTAATATTCTTTTTTAAAAAAAATTTGAATTACTTGCCCAAATGGGTAAAACTTATTAAATATCAAATAGTTAAAATACTTTTTCGCAAAATTCGCATAATTACACGAAATAAAAATTTCGAAATAAAAAAATCGAAAAATGCATTTCGATTTTTTATTATTTTTGCTTTTTTTTAAAAAATGTATAAAAAAATTTGTATTATTATGATGCTTTGCTATACTTTCGGTAAGAATATTATTTCAAGGAGAAACTAATGGCACAAACAAAATCTCGCACGAGTCCTTTAAGTCGAGCGAAGAAAAAAGTTAAAAAATTACAAAGTAGTTTGAAAAAAGCAGAAGCTGCATTAGCTAAAGCTGAATCTAAAGCTACTTCTACAAGCAAAGCTTCTAAAAAAAGTTCTAAACGTCGTGGTCGTCCTCGTAAATCAAGTGTAAGAAGAACTTCCACAACAAGAAAAACTTCTACAAAACGTCGCGGTCGTCCTCGTAAAGCAAGCGTAAAAAGAAAAACTTCTACAACAAGAAGAACTTCTACAAAACGTCGCGGTCGTCCTCGTAAAACTGCTAAATAATGTAGTTAACACCCGTAAAAGGGAAAATGTCTGACACATTTTCCCTTTTTCTTTTTCCAGAATTCACTTCTTGAATCATTTTTAAAAAATCCCAGCAGTTAATCACTCTCCTGATCTTTTCCAATAGAGGTAGTCTAGATCGAAGATCCGGGAGAATAAAATAAATGAATTTTTCTTGAGTTGAGGTTCCTGGATCTTCGATCCAGACTACATTTTCGATCCAAGGCTAGAACCGAAAATGGAAAAAATGGCGGAGAGGGCGGGGATCGAACCCGCGTGGGCCGGTAAAGGCCCCATCCGATTTCGAGTCGGTGCCGTTATGGCCGCTTCGGTACCTCTCCAGAAACAAAAAAGCTAAACTTATGAATGGTCAGACAACTCTACGCCCAATCGCTTTGCAATTTCTTGATAAGCATCAATCACACCACCCATATCTTTACGGAAACGGTCTTTATCTAAAGGTTCATGCGTTTTTGCATCCCAAATTCGACAAGAGTCTGGGCTAATTTCGTCCCCAAGACAAACCCGACCATCCATGTCTACTCCAAATTCATATTTGGAATCCACTAAAATCATGCCCTTGTCCTTGAACAATTCGGCTAAAGTAGCATTAATTTTATAAGTTAAATCTCGCATTTGATCTAATTGAGACTGCGTAGCCCATTTGAAGGCGATCGCATGATCTTGAGTAATCATTGGATCGTGTAAAGCATCATTTTTCAAAAATAATTCAAATAAAGGGGGATTCAAAGTTTGATTCGCAGGTATACCTAAACGTTTGCACAAACTGCCTGCCGCAATATTGCGTATTACGCATTCGACTGGAATCATGCGTAAACGCTTCACTAATGATTCTGTGGGTGAAAGTGTTTTTAGGTAATGCGTTGGAATTCCCGCTTTTGCAAGCACTTGCATGATATGCGCGCTGATGAAATTATTGGTTAAACCTTTTTGTTGTAATTTTTCGTGCTTTTCACCATCAAAAGCGGTCGTGTCATCACGAAATACAGCAACCAATACTTTTGGATCATCCGTTTCATACAATGTTTTTACTTTGCCACTATAAATTTGATTTCTCTTTTCCATTATCTTCTCGATTTAAACTAAATGTTGTTGTAAGGCTTTTAAAATTCGTTTAGCGATGTCCGCTTGAACCAAATTATTATTTTCACTAAATAAAACGATGGTGGAGGTATCATTCAAATCTTTCTTAACATACACACGATAAATCGGCGTTTTTTCTGTGATTTGTTGTTTCGTAACCTTGGTATCCAAAATATAATAAGACGACATCGTAGCGTCTTGATCTAATACTTGATAGTCGGTTGCGCGCAAAGCTTTGCCTACTCGTGTCCATGCAGAGTCTGGTTTTTCAGCAAGCACCAATGTGGGACCTTTGGGCGTATCATCCCATTTTACTAATGCAAAAGTATTGTTTTTATTAATTGTAGGAGTTATGACTTTAGGTTCAAGTGCCGATTCTTTATAACGCTCTAAATTACTACCCGGTGGTACAAGAGAAGGTGGCGGTGTATTCACGACTGGTTTTCGTGGCAAGGGATAATAATTTTGTTCGGACTTTAAATTGACGCCAGATGGCATTTGCAGTGGTGGAACGACTTGGGCTTTCTTCATATATTCATCAGAACGATGAGCACAGCCCATTAACAAAGTTACAGTACCTAATAAAATAGAATATCGAATAATTCGCATAAAAACTCCCAAAATTAAAGGTTATATGCCTGCTTGCTCTAAAGCGGCACGGACAGGCGCATGATGTTTTTCTGCCAACAATGTGAGTGGCAATCTAATTCCACTTGGAATTAATCCCATTGATTGTAATGCCCATTTGGTAGGAATGGGATTCGACTCTAAAAATAAAGCCTCATACACGGGGCGTAACTTAAGATCGATTTCTTTGGCTAATTTATTATTGCCACTGATCGCAGCCATACATAAATCATGAAAAGCACGCGGCGCAATATTAGCAACAACAGAAATCACACCTTTTCCGCCATTTAACATAAAATCCAAAGCAGTCGCATCGTCACCACTTAATAAATCTATTTTACAACCCGAATCAAGAATTTGTTTAACTCGATTAATATCGCCAGTTGCTTCTTTTAGTCCGACAATATTTGAGATTTGTGATAAACGGATTATCGTTTCGGGTTGCATATCACAAGCTGTTCGTGCTGGCACATTATAAAGAATTAAAGGTAACGAAACATCCTGTGCAATCGTTCGAAAATGTAAAAATAAACCTTCTTGAGTGGGTTTATTGTAATAAGGTGTGACTAACAATGCAGCGTCAGCACCTAATTCTTTTGCTTGTTCTGTTAATTCAATAGAATGATTTGTGTCGTTTGTGCCAGTACCTACAATAACGGGAATTCTTCCACCAATTTGTTGTACGGCTAAAGAAATTAATTCTTTACGTTCGTCAGCATGTATTGTCGGTGATTCCCCGGTCGTGCCTAATACAACTATGCCATCAGTACCGTTACTGAGATGCCAATCAATTAAACGCGAAAAACAATCGTAATCAATTGACCCAGATTCCAACATAGGTGTAACAAGAGCGACTATACTTCCTTTAAACATCGCATAAAACCTTTTTCAGTCCTAATAATTGTGCCATGATAGCACGTAAATTCAGCGAATTCACAACAATTCCCGCGCAGGAGTGCTTCCTATGAACAAAAAAATCGAGCTCAACAAGCCCGTACCCAATTTTAAATTTACGGCTACAAATCATGTAGATTCTGACTTAGCCGCACAAAAAGGACGGGTTATTGTACTTTACTTTTATCCCAAAGATAATACGCCCGGTTGCACCAGTGAATCTAAAGATTTTCGTGATTACTTCAATGACTTTTATGCAGCAAATACCACTATTTTTGGAATATCTCGCGATAGTTTAACTTCGCACGAAAAATTTAAGCTTAAATATAACCTCCCCTACGAGCTCATTTCGGATCAAGATGAACAACTTTGTCAGCTATTTGACGTGTTGAAAATGAAAAGTCTGTTCGGCAAACAGTATCAGGGACTCGTACGTAGTACTTTCGTATTAGATAGTGAAGGCAAGCTCTTACGGGAATGGCGCGAAGTAAAAGTGAGTGGACACGCTAAAGAAGTTCTCGACTACGTTAAGTCATTGAAAAAATAGCAATTAATTCACCGCAAAAATCACCCAAGTGACCAAACATTGTCTATAATATAAATAGGATGTGATGCTTGGCTTTTTGTCTCTCCTCTATTCATAATTTCAGAAAGAAACATCTCAATCTCTCATAATTTCCGCCAAGCATCACTTTTTTATTGTCCAATAATCGCCCCCCGATGTTGAATGACCTGAGCCGCCAGTGCAGCTGCATAGGCCGCAGCAGCTTCTGGGGTTTCCTGCATAAAACGTTTGGCCAAATAAGCGCCATTAAAAGAATCTCCCGCCCCTGTGGTATCTACCGGTTTAACTGGATGAATTCCCACCCATTGCTGACGCTTTGGATTCGCCAGTAAATAGCCTTTCGCATCGCATTTCACCACAACCTCCGATACTCCACAATTTAGGAGACGATCTGCGGTTTTAGCGGGTGAGCTATCACCAAACAGCAGGTGCTCATCTTCAAAAGAAGGCATCGCAATATGAACATGGTGCATAACCGCATTTATGGTTGTTTGCGCAGTTTTGACATCGGGCCATAATCGAGGACGGTAATTCCCATCAAAACAAATTAATTTTTGTTGCTTCTTTGCCAAAACCACCAAATTTAAAAATTTTTGTCTCGATTCCGGCAATAAAACGGCAAGCGTAATTCCCGAAAAATAAATCGCATCAAACTTCAATAAAGACTGACACAGCTCATCCCCTTTTTCACCCGCAAACATATTTCTTGCTGGTGATAATGCTCGATAATAATAAAAATGACGTTCTCCTGATTGATCTACATTAATTAAATATAAACCGGGCACCTGATTAGCAATTTGGCGGATATAGTCAACTCCAATTTTTTCACGCACACAACTTTGCAAAATCTTCTGACTATATTCGTCGTCACCCAAAGCCGTAACATAATCAACTTTAAGAGGAGTATCCGCACTGCAACGTTGGAAATAAACGGCAGTGTTGTAGGTATCACCCGCAAAGCTCAAATGATATTGTTCTGCAGAAATTTCAGAAAACTCTAACATGCATTCGCCAATCGCTGCTAATCGCCGAATCGTCATACAACCTCCTCGTTCGCTTCATAGAGAGTGTAATGTATCTCTGCTATAATATACCACTTGGATTTTCGGCAAGAAAATTCAAGTGACCAACCCTGGGAATTCTTAAAGGTTTTAACGCTCGCGTTAAAACCTTCATTCCGTGCGAATTCATTTCGCACGGAAATATAAACAGAATATACTCATCGCGTCCTACAATTTCAAAACCTAAAAATCTGTCGCGATGAGTATAACAGCTATTTTACAAGGAAAAATCCATGTTATTAGCCATTTTAATTTCGTGTTTTTGCATTATCATGATCACGCTCTTTTTAGGACATTTCCTGACGAAATTAGCGATGCGGCTTTCTAATAATCAACAATCACAAGATATGCTGCAACGTTTGCTGACTGAACAACGCCTAGAACAACAAGAACAACGTCAACGTTTTGACGATCACCAATTTAAAACACTGAAAATCCTACAAGACAGTCTCAATCAAAATATGCAAGACGTTCGACAACAATTAACGCTTGCATTAAATCAGCAAACCACCACGTTGAGCGAACGAGTCGACAAGTTGACGTACAATACTAACGAAAGACTCAAAGAAATCAGCAATCAAGTGGATAAAAAACTCAGCGAAGGTTTTGAAAAAACGCATGCGACTTTTACCGATGTTGTTAAACGCTTAGCCATTATCGACGAAGCACAAAAGAAAATTACCGAACTTTCTGGCAATGTAATTAGTTTGCAAGAAGTTCTCTCAGATAAACGCTCACGCGGCGCTTTTGGCGAAGTCCAATTAAATGCTTTGATCCGCAATATGATTCCCGAATCACATTTTGCCCTACAATTTGAGCTTTCCAATCAAACTCGAGTGGACTGCATGTTATTTTTACCCGAGCCGACTGGCAATATTGCGATTGACGCGAAATTTCCTTTAGAAAATTATCAAGCCTACATCAATGAACCGCATGACCTGCAGAAACAAAAATTCATAGCTCTGTTTCGTCAAGACATTCGCAAACATCTTAAAGATATTTCGAGCAAATATATTATTGCTGGTGAAACCGCTGAAGGTGCCATCATGTTTATTCCTGCAGAAGCCATTTTTGCAGAAATTCATTCAAGCTATCCTGAATTAGTCGAAGAAGCACATAAGCTACATGTTTGGATGGTATCACCGACTACCTTGATGGCGGTATTAACCACGGCGCGCGCCGTGCTGAAAGATGCGGCCACCCGTAAACAAGTGCACATTATTCAAGAGCATTTATGTGCGCTTGGAAAAGATTTTCTCCGCTTTCAAGACCGGATGGATAAATTAGCCAAACATATTCAACAAGCTCAGCAAGATGTAGATGATGTGCATAAATCATCTCGTAAAATTTCCAGTCGATTTAATAAAATTGAACAAGTTGAGCTTTACCCTGCAGAGGCGCTGGAAAATCTGGCTGAGACGGAGCAATGAGGCTTCCCTGCAATCCCATTCTCAGCCATAATTAACTTTTATCCCACATAATAAGGAGCCCAACATGAATCAAGAAACCGTGACTTCACTTTGTAAATTACTTGCTGATACCTATGCGCTTTATCTCAAAACCCAAAATTATCATTGGCATATCAAGGGTCCCAATTTTATTTCGTATCATAAGTTTTTAGATGATCTTTATCATCAATTAGCTGATGCTGTTGATGAAATTGCAGAACGCATTGTGACTTTGGGTGGCACAGCACCAGCGAGCTTCTCGCAATTTTCTAAACTGACCACAATGAAAGATGGCAATAGCAATCAATCCGCAGAAGCTATGTTCCGAGATTTATATCAAGATCATCAAAAAATGTTGGATGATTTAAATAAAGTTATTTCACACGCAGAAGAAAGTCATGATGAAGGCACAGCAGGCTTACTCAGTAATCGTATTGCTGAACATGAAAAAATTCATTGGATGCTACGCAGTATAATTAGCTAATATAATCCAGGGGGATGGCTATAATCGCAATAATGGACAGGTTAAAGACCTTACCCCGCCCCTTGCTCGTGATAATTCTGAGCTTGGGATCTCATGCACAACTATGCCAGCCTTACGTAATTTACGATTCATAATAACATTACGATCAAAAGCAATGACTTCTCCCGGTGCAATCGTCAATAAATTGGTAGAATCCATCCACTGCTCGCGTTGTACTTCAAAATAATCGCCGCTGACACTGATGAGATTTAATTTTGGTACTTGTAAAGCCTCTGCTAGCGCTTGATAAAAATCAGGCAGGGATTCAATGCATAATAAACTTGAGCTCTCATTCGGCCTTAATCGCCATGCCCGCAAAGGAGAATGTTTTGAAAATGCAGTTGCAAAAGTATCTTCATTCACCATAGATAATAATGCCCCTAAGTGATGAGTCGCATAAATTTTTGGAATATTGACTACAATAATTTGTTGTTTAGCATGCGCAGCAAATAAAGATTGCGCTAAAATTTCAATGGCCTCTGCACTAGTTTGTCGACTCAAGCCAATTAAGATCGTTTTTTCATTCAAAACTAAAATATCACCTCCAGACAAAGGAGGTAATGGAATATCATCATCACCATACCAAAGCGGAATAATTTCTCGTTTAAATATGGGATGAAATTTATAAATGGCAATCAAATTCAAAGTTTCAGCGCGACGACTACGAAAATACATGGAATTAATCGTCACGCCACGACCAATCCAACAAGAAGCATCGCGCGGAAATAAATGATTGGGTAACGGTGGTAATATAAAATCGTATCCACGCATCGTGTAGGTACTTAAATTTTTTTTACTAAAACCACTTTCTTTAAAAGTTAATCCTTCCAATAAAAAAGCAGCCACTTCGTCGTGGTTATGCTGATCAAAAAAGTCTAATAAATCATCACGAATTTGCGGATGAAAATACAAATGTTGAATTCTTTTAGAGAGCAACCAATTCCTAGCTTCCGGAATTTCTAAAATATCCGATAATAAATCATGCAAAAGATAAACTTCGCACCCATTGTGGCGCAATATAATTTCAAAATAGTCATGCTCTTCTTGCGCCTTATCTACCCACAAAACATCATTAAAAAATAATGACTGGCAATTGTTCGGCGTAAGATGTTTTAAAGCCAACCTCGGCTTGTGCAGAATGACTTTTTGCAATTTAGAAATTTCTGATTCTACTAACATAAAATGCCTTGAAAAATGGCATATACTTAATTGTAGCATATTATGCTTTAGAGAATTGGCGCTATGCCTTGCAGGGCACGCTTTCTGAGAGTGTTCGCAAAAAAAAATCAGCCGCGATGAAAAAATTTTTCAGCGCGGCTGATCGAAGTTAGATGATTAATTTGAAAAATTAACCGTTTGCATCCGTTCTGTAGACTTTGTGGTGTCTACGGTGATGATGTGGCGTACCTAACTTATCACTATATCCGTTTTGGTAAACGGTTTGGTCTGCTGGAGGAGGAGTTGTATCTACAACGGTCGTCGGATGCGAGCAACCTACTAAACCAAATGTTACAACTGCTGCTGCAGCTAATATTATCGCTTTGATCATAATTCGATTCCCTTAAATCAATTAATTGAATTATTCTGTAGATGTTAGGGGCTAAGCTCAAAAAAATCAAGTACGATAATGAAATAGATTATACTTGGTATTTAATCGAACGTTATTTTAAGATGGACCCAGATAAAGCACTCCGCACTTTTCCGGGATAACGTTCGTTTACGGATTTGCAGACGATGAATCATCGCCTGCAAACTCCGAACTCACCTTATTTAAATACCACTCTTTTAATTCCTGTGCAAAAAAGTGTGGCATCGATTCTTGAGCAAAATGTAATGCATTTTCAAGTTCAACTAAAGTGAGATTGGGTAAATGATCTTTTGACCATTGCACAGTCTCAATCGTTGTAGTAAATCCAGGAATCGCATACATCAATAATTTTGGATGTTTCGCTTGTTGCAACCATTTAGAATAATGCGCAATTAATTTAATGACTTTTCCTTCTTTCGTTCCTAACGGAAGTTCTGAAATATATTGCCAAAGTGGTTTACGTGTTTCAGGCGTCTGAAAAGGTTCTTCATAGCACGCTAATTCTTCTTCCGTCAATTTTCTGAGTGCACCGTGAGGTAATAGTTTTTTCACTAAATAATTATGCTCCACAATCGCGCGATAACTCGCTCCAGGTCGATTCAATAATGTCGCTAATTGCTGCACGGGTAACGACAACATTTCCCATTCCGTAGTAGGACGTATATGAGCCTCATAAAATGCTAAGGCTTTAATATTATCGGAATGACCTGATGCATAATCAAAACCGATCACAGAGCCCCAACCATGTAAAATCAAAGTGATATTCTTTAAACCCAATGCCTCAATAAAACCTTCGAAATATTTAATATGATCGAATACCGTATATTCAATATCAGGTTTATCGGAACGTCCCATTCCAATTAAATCGATTGCATAGCAAGTCGCATGTTTCGATAAAGTGGGAATAATGTTGCGCCAAAGATAAGATGAAGTCGGCATACCATGCACAAACAAGATAGGGTCACCGTTGCCCTGTTTTAGATAATGCATCTTCGAGCCGTGCACCTCCACAAAATGTGAAGGTATTTTACATTCGGCGGAAATTTTCTCTGCTTTTTCTGTCATCCATTACCCTTTTAAATTCCTTCGCGAATCTTTCGCTGTTGCAAGAAGATTTTTTATTCTTGAATTTCTGCTAAATCTAATAATTCACGAATGGCTACGAATAATATAGCAAACTCTATCGTGTCTGCGCTGCGCATATCAGCAATAATGGATTTCCAACGCTCAATCGCATCGCGATGTGCTTCCAACCAATAATTAACTTTGCCTGGAATACTCTTCGCTTTACCGGATAATACGCCAATTGTTAATGCTCTTTGCACCCAATCTAAATCGCCTTTATACGCCGCTTTTGCTAGTATCGACCAACGATCAGTAACTGGAAAAGCGTTAATTTGATCGCGGAACCATAATAAATCCAAACGATCGACCAACATAAAATAAATTTTGGCAACGCGAAATACCACTGAATGATGAAAATTAGCTGCTTCAATAATATTTAATGCATGATAAATACGCGCCGCTGACGCGACTTTAACAGCTACATCTTGCGGAACATTTTTTTCAACTAAAGCCGAAACATGTTGATTGAAACGTTCTTTATTGGCACCCAAAATTAATTTGGGTAACCGCAAGTAAATACTGATTACGTGTGGCGAAAATTCATCGATACTCGCTTGAATATCAATCCCTTCGCGACGATTACGTAAAAACCAACGTACTGCACGACGGACTACTCGAATTCCTTCTGCCATCATCAAATATTGCAACTCAGCATCGACCTGATAATCTAAAGCTTCAATTTCGGCATAAAATGTTTCTAATGCAAAAATTTCTCGTGCTGCAGCATAGGCTCGTACAATCGAAGCAATGGAAGCACCCATTTCGTTTTGCATTTGAAAAACGAAAGTGATACCCATATCCGACACTAAAATATTACTAATTTGAGTAGCAATAATATCTTTAGCTAGGTAATGGCTTTTCATCATTTCTCTATAATGCTGACGCAATTGCATCGGAAATGCTTGTTCGACCATATTCGATAAATAAGGATCATTCACTAAATCGGTTTTTAAAATTTCATCTTTTAAAATATTTTTGCTATAAGCTAATAAAATCGATAATTCCGGTCTCGTTAATCCGCGACCTAAATTACGACGTTCCAATATAACCTTATCTTCCGGCAAAAATTCTAATTTACGATTGATATTGCCTAATTTTTCTTGCGCTTGAATATAGTTCACAAACAATCCGAGCGAACTCGCTGAAAAATAGGAATTCAAACTAATCACACGATTTTGTTGGTAATTATCTTGAAGCACCAATTCTGCTACTTCATCCGACATTTTTGCCAATAATTCGTTGCGTTGTTTATAGGTCATATCACCTGCGACCAAAACAGCATTCAACAAAATTTTGATATTGACTTCATGATCAGAACAATCCACACCACCAGAATTATCGATAAAATCAGTGTTAACGCGACCACCTGAAAGTTCATACTCTACTCGGCCTAATTGCGTCAGACCTAAATTACCACCTTCAACCACCACGCGCGCATTTAAATCTTTGCCATTCACTCGCAGACCATCGTTGCTACGATCACCGACACTTTCGTTGCTTTCCGTAGAAGCTTTCACATAAGTGCCAATACCACCGTTCCAAATTAAATCTACAGGCGCTTTTAAAATTGCTTTGATAAGTTCATTGGGTTCTAGTTGCGTATCCGTGATATTTAAAATCTTCTGTACTTCTGCGGAGATGGGAATCGCTTTGGCAAATCGAGAGTGTACGCCCCCACCTGCTGAAATTAAGGCTTTATCATAATCTTCCCAAGTCGAACGCGGCATATCAAATAAACGTTTACGTTCATGATAGCTCGCCTCAGGATCTGGATTGGGATCTAAAAAGATATGAATATGATTAAAAGCTGCGATTAAACGGAGATGACGTGACATCAACATCCCATTACCAAAAACGTCGCCACTCATATCGCCGATAGCAACTACCGTGATTTCACTGCTATCAACATTTATTCCTAAATTTTGGAAATGGCGTTCAGCAGAAACCCAAGCACCCCGTGCAGTAATAGCCATTTTTTTATGGTCATAACCGGTCGAACCACCCGATGCAAAGGCATCTTGTAACCAAAAATTACGTTCTTCTGCGATTCGATTTGCAATATCAGAAAATGTAGCCGTACCTTTGTCGGCTGCAACTACAATATAAGGATCTTCATCATCATAATGAACGGTATTGGCATCGATAAGCACTGTGCCTTCGACAATATTGTCGGTAACATCTAATAATCCCCGAATGAAGTTTTCATAACAGGCGATGCCTTCTTGCAAAATCGCTTCACGACGTAAATCGGTAGGTAATACCTTGGTGACAAATCCACCTTTAGCGCCCGCAGGAACAATCAAAGCGTTTTTCACATTTTGCGCTTTCATTAATCCCAAGACTTCAGTACGGAAATCTTCACGTCGATCCGACCAGCGAATTCCACCGCGCGCAATCTTATCCGCGCGCAAATGCACACCTTCAAAACGCGGCGAATAAACGAAAATTTCGATCATCGGTAAAGGTAGTGGTAATTCGGGTATGTTGTGCGGATTTAATTTAAATGACAAGTAAGGTTTAGGTTCACCTTGTTTATCAAATTGATAGTAATTAGTGCGCAAAGTAGCCCTAATTAACGTTAAATAACGACGAATAATACGATCATCATCTAATATCAGAACCTTCTCGAGTTCTTTTTCGATTTGTTTTATTAAATTATTTTCATTTTCTGGATCGCGATCACTTTTCGGATCAAAACGATATTTAAATAATTCTACCAACAATTTAGCGATATGATGATTATTAATCAACGTGCTGGAAATGTATTGTTCACTAAACGTGACGCCCATCTGACGAAAATATTTAGTATACGCACGTAAAATAGCGATTTCACGCCAAGTTAATTGGGCTTCTAAAACTAGACGATTAAATCCATCATTTTCAGCATCACCAGACCAAATACGTTGAAACGCTTCCTGGAAAATATCTTTTACTTCATTCACTTCAAAAGTGGGTTCTTTACTATAAGTCATCGTAAAGTCATTAATCCAAACTTGAGTCCCGTCTTGAAAATGAATTTGATAAGGTTGTTCGTCAATAACACGTAAACCCATATTTTCCAACATCGGAACCGCATCCGATAAAGGTAAAGTTTGATGACGACGATAAGATTTAAATTTAATAACGTCTGGTGAAGCACCCGCCGGACGATAAAAACTCATACCGAGTCGATTATCTGCTTGTAATTGCTCAATATGTTCGATATCGAAAATCGCCACCCGGGGATTAAACACTTCGCGATAACCAGCTGGAAATGAAGTGCGGTATTTTGCGAATAAAGCATTACCACGCTCTTCACCAAAATATTCCAAAATATGTTGATGCAAAGCATCTTGCCATGACTCGATGAGCGTTTGAATTTTCTGTTCTAATTCTTCAACATCATAAACTAATTTTTTGCGCGGATTAACCCGAACAACATAATGAATTCGTGCCAAAACAGATTCCGAAACCATAATATTTTGCGAAATATCTAATGCTTTAAATGTTTTCTGGAATAAATCCATAATTCGCATGGCGTGATCAGTCGTTAAATTTTCGCGGGGCAAATAAACCAAACAAGATAGAAAGCGACCGTAAGAATCTTCGCGAATAAATAATCGAGTACATCTGCGTTCTTGAATTTGCAAAATGCCAATGCACATGGGAAATAATTCATTTATGTTCGCATGAAATAAATCATCTCGAGGTAAAGTTGAGATGATATACAATAAATCTTTTCCAGCATGACTTTGCGGCGGTAAATTTGATTTTTGCAAAATATACGCCACTTTTTGCCGAATTAATGGAATACAGCGCGGGTCTGTGCGATACGCGGTCGACGTATAAAGACCGATAAACCGACGTTCACCAATTACCTCACCTTCTGCATTAAAACGTTTCACGCCCACGTAATCGGTATAAACCGGTCGATGCACAGTAGAAATCGTATTGGTTTTCGAAATGATGACGATTTGTTCTTTGGATAGAGCTAAGTCCCGCGCCGGTTTGGGGAGTTCAGAATACTGGCGCAACATCTTACTTTTGGCCTCATCGCGCAACACACCTAAGCCTGAGTTAGGGATCAAGCGTAAGGCTTTTTCAGCACCTTCCCCAATCACCTCATAATCTCGCGCACCTAAAAAGGTGAAGTGATCATTTAACAACCACTCCAAATACGCTTTGGACTCTTTTACTTCTTCAGGCTCACGGGGATTGGTTACAGTAATATCGATTTCGCTGATGGACTCTTCGAGACGATGACGCATGGGCTGCCAATCTTCCACCGCAGTCCTCACGTCGCGTAAAACTCGCACGAGGTTCTCTTCGATGTGGCGAAGCACTTCCGGATCGGTCTGACGGTCAATTTCCATCTGGATCGGTGCTTCAAATAAACAATCACTGCACTCAGAAGAATAATAAGGATAAACATTGAGCAGTTTTCCGCTTTTATCGCGCTTAGCTTTTAAACCCCCACTGTAAATCATCAAGTGGATAGTGTAATAAAGACGATTTATTTCCATCCGCATGCTATCCACCAGGAATGGCATATCATCCGTGGTCACCTGAATAATGGTGTGGGTGGATTGCCAACCATACTCTTCGAAAGTAGGGTTAAAAATTTTGATCTTCAACTCACCCTTTTGGCGTTGTTGCATCAAATTCCAATGTGAAAAAGTATTGCCATACAAGTCAGGGATAGAGCGACTAACCAGGTCAGGAACAGGCATTTGAGAGTAATAAATACGAGTAAATTCAGAAAAGGCAGGAGCAACATCGGCGGGAAGTTGGCTTTGAGCATAAGCAATTAACTTCTCAATAACTTGACCACTCACATCATTATTAATAGACATACAGAACTGATCCTCAAGTCATTGTTATAAACAATAATAGTATAACGGTGGAAATAAGATACTAATGTATTGAGTATATTTTGAGCAACATGGTATTGTTTTTAATTGCAACACAGTACATTTTCAATATGACAAACTCGTGAACATCTAGCATCAGAATGGGACATATTTTATCACTTTTAATTCACTTAGCCATACTTAATTTAACGTGAGTTAGGAGTTTGCAGGCGATGGATCATCGTCCGTAAACCCGTAAACGAACGTTATCCCGGAAATCATCGCAAGATGATTATCCGGGATCCATAGTTCAATTTATTTGTTAGGAGTTGCAGGCGATGCATCATCGTCTGCAAACCCGTATTCGGACAAAGCCCTACACGCTTTTCCGAAATGTCGTAGATGGAATGACAGGACTAGTCAATTTAAATACAAATGTAAGTTGTCTACACAGAAATTTGTTCAAAATTAAAATTAAATATGAAAATATTTTGAGATTTCTTAAAAGATTTATTAATTTTGATTGCTAATACTTAAATAAAACACTAGAATTTTTGATTAAGTCATTATGAAATGCTGCAAGGATAGCCAGCCAAAAATTGCTCAAATACTTTTGCCAGGGATAGCCCAGTCGAATGGCTTAAGTTCCTTAAACCTCCACTTAATGGATTAATGTGGTTTGTTCATGTTAGTCAAGGACGCTCATCAAAACAGGTGAGACGCCATGCGAGTGCTTTTAGTAGAAGATGATGAATTTTTGGGTGACGGTATCCGTACAGGATTAAAACACTACGGACACACAGTGGACTGGGTGAAAGATGGACGAGCTGCTGCAGACGTTATCACATCTAACCACGAAACGTTCGATATTATTGTACTCGATATAGGTCTGCCGAAAATCTCGGGCCTGACCGTACTTAATATGATCCGCAATAAAAATATTGCCACACCGGTGGTTATGCTAACCGCACGCGATACGGTAGAAGATCGTGTAAACGGTTTAGACGAAGGTGCAGACGATTATATTACCAAACCATTCGATCTCGATGAGTTATGTGCGCGTATGCGTGCGTTACAGCGTCGTTCAAATGCTCGGGTAAAACCAGTCATTGCGCACGGCGATATTACAATTGACCCCGCTTCTCACGTGGTAACCTTTAAAGGCGAAGAAATTTTAGTTTCTCGTCGTGAGTTCGCTCTGTTACAAAAATTGTTGGAAAATACCGGTCGAGTTATTTCACGCGAACAATTAAACCAAACTCTGTATGGTTGGAGTGAAAACATCGACAGTAATGCGTTGGAAGTGCATATTCACAACCTACGTAAACGTTTCGGTTCTAAATTAATTCGCACCATCCGAGGCGTCGGATATATGGTAGAAAAGATTGAATGAAGTCTTCGATTCGAACTTTTCTCCTAATAAATTTATTACTGAGCGTCACTTTAATTATCTCGTTAGCAATAATAGGCAATTTATTTCTAACTCACAAAGATATTAAAATCCAATTAGACGCTCAGCTTATTCATAATACGTTTCGTCTAAAATCCTTTTTAAGCGATTTCGATGCGAATAAACGCGACATCTCAACCATTCAACGCAGTTTATTAACACCGATTGATGATATCTTAAAGTCTTACCCCAACTTGTCCAACCCTAAAAGCAAGCAAGATCGCACTGAAATTAAAGCTATCGATCAAGCTGAGAAAAACTTAGAATTTCAAATCTGGAATCATGAAGGCCAAGAAATCTTACACTCCTCTCACGCACCTAAAATTCCACTTTCTAACGGAATTAATGGATTATCTAATTTATGGTTACGCGGTCAATCTTGGCGAGTAAACACGCTTTATGATCCAAATACCCAGCTCACTTTTATGGTCTCAGAACGAAGTGATTATCGTGAAAACTTAGAAAATAAGTTAACTAAAGACTCCATTTTTATCATGTTAGTCACCTACCCATTTTTAGGTTTATTGATCTGGATCATCGTCGGTCGCGGATTAGATACGCTGAAAAAAGTAGCCCATGAAGTTCGTAATCGCGCACCCACGTATTTAAAACCTGTAGACCTCTCCTCGGTTCCCACGGAAATAGAACCATTAGTAAAAGAATTAAATTATTTATTTGAACGCTTACAAGAAGCGTTTAATCGCGAAAAGCGGTTCACGGCCGATGCTGCACATGAATTAAGAACACCCCTTGCCGCATTGAGCACACATACCCAAATTGCTCTACGGGCACAAACTCCAGATGAACGTAAAGACGCGTTATTAAAAGTATTAGCCAGCGTCAATCGTGGAACCCACGTCGTGCAGCAATTATTAACTTTAAATCGCATGACCCCTGAGGCGATGCGCGATAATGCGATCGAAATGGATTTGCGCAAAGAAGCCGCTGATATTGCCGTGCAATTAGCGCCGGAAGCGATTGCTAAGAAAATTGAATTAGAATTATTGTGTGGTGAAACACCCACAAATATTATTGGCCACCCAACTGCGATCGGAATTTTAATTCGCAATTTAGTCGATAATGCGATTCGATATTCACATGAAAAAAGCACCGTCACGATTAAAATCGAGCAACGTGATCGTCGCTTATTATTGCGTGTCATCGATAATGGTCCTGGAATTCCCGATGATCTCAAAGATCGCGTATTTGAACGCTTCTTCCGTGTGATTGGTACCAAAGCGACCGGTAGCGGTTTAGGTCTTGGCATCGTGCAACAAATTGTGAAATTACATAATGCGGAAATTCGTTTAGAAAAACCTGATACGGGACAGGGTCTCGATTTTCAGGTTTGGTTTACTGGTAGTGAGATACGACCCGCTTAGAATATTTTTAACGCCAAGGCGCCAAGGGAAGAAAAGAGGCGCAAAAGATGGTGATTAAAGATCTGAAGCCGTTGAAGACTTAATATTTTTATCCTGCCGAGAATCTAAAATTAAATTATAAATTGCGACAAACAGCGGAAATAAATTCGATAAAATACCCACCGAATCATTCTTTCCAAAAATAAAATACAGTAATAATAAAAGACTTCCTACTAAACTAATAATCCAAAACAGTCGAGTTATAACAGGCTTTTTAGCTTTCTTTGAAGCGAGCATCTGAAAAATCCATCGGCTGGTAAACACCAGCATTCCACAAAATCCAACTATTTTCCAAGGAGTAATGGTTATCCCAAGTAATTTGATTATCATGCATAATCCCTGTTTTTTACGAACAAGCTACAACCATAAATTTTAATTATTTTATATTTTTATTATAACCGAAATAAAAAAATTTTTGCGTCGATTCTCGCTCCCACGTTAAAGATCTTATATGCGTCAGGAAATCTAGAAATTCATAAACATAATTAAGATTTTTTTAATCTCTCCATGCTATAACTAGCGCTCAATATAAAATAGAGCGAATAAACACATGAAATCATTTAAACATTTACCATCAGCACAGCTCTCTGATAAAGAAGCTTATAATTTAGTCTTAGATGCAGCCTCTAGCAATCATCTTGAAAATTTCCGTCGCACTATAGAAACATATCCCAATCATTTTAGTATTGAAATATTACATAGACTGCTTTGCAATAGTAGTACATTCTTTCTAGCAGCAATCGATTGCTTACAAAAATTAAATCAACTTACACCGGAAATATTTTTCAAAAAACGAGATTATGTTAGGGAACCTAATGTAGCAAGTATATTTATTTTCTTCGCAGAAAATCATACTTCAAGTATATTAGAAAAATTATTTCAGCTAGCCCCTTGGCTCCTGGAAGCTATTCTAACTCTACCTTCCAATGCGCTTGAATCGCATGGTGTAAAAACTCTCGAGCCCATTCCCTTAATGTTTATTTTCGTTGCTCTTCTGCCTCGCGACTTTTGTGAAATGCTAATAGGCTTATTAGGTGATAGATTATGGCAGGAAATTGAATTTGAATTCGCTTACCAAGATATCATCATACCCAAACAAAAAATGAATGCGCTGCATTTGGCGCTATTTTTACATAAAATTGAGACACTCGATCTTCTTTTGGATGAGCATTTTCAACGTTTATATTATCAACATTTTATTTATAATAATGATTCTATCTTACCTTTAGATTTTGCCATTCGAAGAGCAGACAAAGAACTTATTGAGGTCCTAGCTCACCATACAAGCTGGAACAATAGCTATATTCCGCGTTTTTTTCCTAAATACGCAGCTGAATTTTGTCATTATTTAGATGCAATGGACTGGAGTGCAAGCTGGCTAGAAAATGGGAGTGACTTTAGCGGTAATATCCTACATGCATTATTTAGCGAAATTGGACGCACTTTATTGTTACCTGACTCTAGATTGGAAGAAAGTGTAATTTATTTAAATTTTATAGAATGGTGTGTTGAAGAAGATCCAGAGCTACTTACAGAATTAGATTATCCTGAGGAAGTTACGCCTTTCTTTAAAATGACACATTGCACTTCGCTAACGTTTTTCAATAGTATCGTTAATATCTTAACAGGAGCTTCAGTCGACGCAATCACACCTCAAGGGGGTCCATATGCAGGATGGGACTATCGACAATATCAATTTAAAGTCAATCGTAATTTAGCTTTCCTTCGTGAACTGGCTGCTTCCAGTCCACCCCTGCCGCGGTCTTTTCCAGTAAGCGAAAAAGAAAAAACGGTGCCAAACGCTAAACGAGCACGAACAGAAAATACTAGTAACCGCAATATTTTATTTCCGCCGCCTGCTGAAAAATTTAAATCGGATGAAATGGAGCCATCAAATAATAAACCTTCTCCGCGAAACTAACTGGAAAGAGAAGGCGCTTAATGATTTTCTTCTCGCGCCTTCTTTTTTCTTGGTGTCCGCGCGTTAAAAATCCCAAGTTGTTTTTTTAACGCAACGGCGCCATTGCAGATTTAAGTATTTTATTATCTTTCTCCTGTCGAAAATCTTAAATTAAATTACACATTGCTACAAACAGCGGAAATAAATTCGATAAAATTCCTACCGAATCATTCTTTCCAAAAATAAAATACGGTAATAATAAAATACTTCCTATTAAACTAATAATCCAAAACAGTCGAGTTATAATAGGTTTTTTTTTGCTTTTTTGGAAGCGGTCATCTGGAAGATCCATTGACTGGTAAACCACCAACATCCCACAAAATCCAACTATTTTCCAGGGGGTGATGGGGTTATCTCAATAAGTTTGACAAGCATGTATGGTCTCTTACTGTTTTTTCACGACGCATTTGATGCTCCCAGATCAACGATCGAGGCTACAGATAACTATCACTGATCTCAATTAATTTTTTGAGATTTTCACCCGCAGAGGTGCGTTTTTGCTGATAATATAGATTTAAATAATTTTGCAGAACGTATTCATAACCCGGCGTACGGAGGATTTTGATGATACGTCGAGCCAAATCAATATTTTTATGATCACGATAAGAAAAGCGTTGAAATAATAAAGCACCGAGCAATGATGCGATGGAAGCTTTACGCTTTTTATTTGCAGTTGCGAATTCCTGCATAAAATACTGTAATGCGCGTGCACGATCCCAATCGCGCCAATGTCGATATAACACAAGTGACGGATGATCCCTATCAATAATGCCGTTCTCGCTTTGCAGATCAATGCCGTCTGTAAATAAGTAATAAATCGCTGGGACACACGCAACCACATTGGCCCAAGCACAATTTCCGCTCATCTGCGGGGTGATCATCATTCTGACCTTCAAATCCAAACCTAATTGTTTTACCAATTCTTGTTCGACGAATTCTTCATTTTTCTTTTTATAAAGCAATCGTTGAATAAAATCTTTAGTCAAAATGTGCGGCTTTTTGATTTTAAAAATATTAATTCCATTCAAAGCATTATTAATTTTACGACGATCACAACGCACTAAAATATCGTTATAGACAATATAAGCGGTGGCATGACCTTGGTAATGTACGGGAATAATTAATAATTCGCGATCCAGCAAAGAATGAATCACCTCGCGATGCTGCGCTAAATCAGTTTGATATTGTTGATACTGCGTAAGTTGCGCAGCCGCTCGCAAGGCTTCCATGCAAATATTTAGAATTGGAAGATTGTGCTTGAGATTTCTGACGACATAATGCTGCGAATATTGTTCTAACGAATATCGTACCAAACTATAGGTGAATTCAGGAGAAAATCCCTCAAACCCCACTTCTACGAAATCTCCTTCAGCACTGACAATATCAATGCTTCCGCGTAAATCATAACGATGACCGAGTAATTTCGCATTAATATAATCCATGGCGAATGTAGCACTAGCCCCATGTTCATACAGTAATAATTTCAATTCGCTTTGTTTCCGCAGTATCGGTTTAATTAAAATCGTTTCTCCATTGTTATTGTAGGCATTAGGGTCGGCCTTATGTGAAAGCAATAATCGAGACATTTCTAAATTATTATTTTCCACTGCCCAATGCAAAGCCGTTCCGCCAATTAAATCTTTTAAATTTACGTTAGCACCGTGCTCTAATAACATTTTCGTTAAAGCAGCATCATTAACAATGGCAGTTTCAATTAATGGTGTAAAACCATATTCATCAAATTCATTCAATTCCATTCCAGCAGTTAAACATTGTTTAACAAGCGGATAATTTCGATGAATAATAGCTTGGGCGATCGTCGTCATATTATCGATTTAAACTGGGTGTAGGTGCGGTGGTTAGATTATTCTGCGCTGCTAACGTCAGCTGCAGCGCCATTTCATTTTGACTCGGTTCTGGACGCACATCGGGTGGTACTCCATCAAATTGCACGGAATCTTTTAACAAAGGATGTGCGGGAATACTATTTTCACCCGGCGGTAAATTTAAATTCGGATCGCGTAGTGGTAATGTCGCGGCACCATATTTATCGAGTTGTTGTTCTCGTTCGCTCACTCGCCGATTAAAATCTTGTACGTTGCTAAATTCAGCAAAAAAATCTCCGTCTACATCGATATGCTCAAAGACAAAAATGGCATCAGTTAATGTATTCTGAGCTAATTGCACTTCGCCACAATCGATGGTTTCTCCACGATATATCGCATAAATATGGTAAAGATCAGCCGTAACAGTAAATAAGGCTTGTGCTTCTTCAGAGATAACTATTTTTTCTTGCTCGGGACGATCCGATATGCGGTGCAATTGCCATTGCAAGCCGTGTTGGATAACTTGACCTTGCAAGCTCGCGAGCCCGGTTAGTTTTAGCCCTGCGCCTAAAATGCCAATGTTGTAGGTGATAATCATGTATAAAATCAAACTCTTAACATGATATCCGTATCAACGACTTTCCCTGTTAATCATTGTATCATGTTGGAAAATAATGTGAATAAAAGATTGCTTGTCTGTTTTATGCACAGAAAGGAGCTTCCAATTGTTCTCCTAATTTTTAAATGTTAACTTAACCCAAATTCAATTTAAGATGGAATTTATCTTATGAAACAACATAACCCCCAATTTCTAAAATTAGCCACTGCTGCGAAAAAAGAAGTTAAAGAAATTACGGTAAAAGAAGCGCATCAATTAATTCAAAAAAATCCAGATTTGGAATTAATTGATGTACGCGAAGAAAGCGAATTTTCAGCCGGACATTTACCGGGTGCCAAAAATTTAAGTAAAGGAATTATTGAACGCGATATCGAAAAAGCCGTTCCCAATAATCGCAAAACATTATTGTTATATTGTGGTGGCGGATTTCGTTCGGCATTAGCTTCGGTAAATTTAAAAAAAATGGGCTATGAAAATGTCATTTCTATGGATGGAGGCTACACCGGCTGGGTAGAAGCAGGATTACCTACCGAGAAGGAATAATGTTCTGATTCAAAATCATCGATAAGATCTGCGGAACTTCAAAAATTCCTTGGTTATTGTAGCGCATTACGCGAGCTTTAAACTCATCGTAGTGCGCTAATAAATATTGAATACTGCTCTCAACCGATTTAAATGACTTTAAACATATTCCATAACCTTGTTGCCGGACAAATTCGGCATTGGCGCGCTCCTGTGGAGGTGTAAATAGACTACATTCAGTTATAACAGGAAGATGCATCAACAAAGCTTCATTAATACTCCCAGCTCCCGGTTTACCAATAAAAAAATCGGATAAACTCATATAAAAAGGTATATTCTCGACTCGGCCCAATACTAATTTGGGAAAGCGCGTGGAAATATTTTTTAATTGCAGTGCTAATTTTTTATTGTTTCCACAAATAAAAATCAGTTGCAAGCGCAGCGATGACTGTTTTAATGCATTTAAAATTTGTAACATGTTATTAGAACCGCTAGCTCCAAACACGACTATTCCCGTAGATAAATGGGGATCTAGATTTAATTTTTGGCGCTCACTCGCTACATCGATCGGAGGTAATTCATAAAAATCCGATTTTAAAACCAAACCAGATGTTTTATAAACATGCTGCAAACGAAGATCTTTAGCTTGTTGTACCGCTTCTGCGGTCGGACAAATATAATGCGCAAATGGAGAGCCAAACCAAGTTTGTGGTTTCCATTCTTCAAAATCCGTTAAAATAACGACAAGAGGAACATGAGGCAAATGTTGTAATGACTCACCAATGACTCCATTGGCAAATGGAATCAAAGACACCACCATATCGGGCTTGTGTTCTCGCCAATAATCTTCCAAAGTTTTTCTGATCTGCTGATGGGAAATTCTAAATGCAGATTGCACATAAACTAAAAAAGGTCGGATGAAAAAATTTAAAGACTTTCTTTGTATTAGAAAATTGTAAATATCTTCCCCTGAAAAATGCAACCACTTCGAAGTGAGATCATATTTTTCAAGCACCTCAGTATAAAGATTGATAATCGTAATTTCCCAATCCATACCCAAATTTTTTAAATGATTTTGTAATGCAAGTGCAGGAGTACGATGTCCCCCACCGCTATCTGTAACAACAAAATAAATTTTTTTCACGCCATTAAACCGTAATTTTTTCGGGAAACTCGCTTGCACGAAACTAGATACATTTCACCAATCCATACTTGTTTATTCATAATTATAGCTAAATTAGAACGCTCTATTTTCCCTTAATTTTCAGTCTGGTGAGATATCCCAGGTTGTTAATCCACACGCTCAATGATTGATTGTACGACCTCCGGATTCGATAAGGTCGAAATATCACCTAAACTATCCATTTCATGATTGACAATTTTTCCCAAAATTCTTCGCATTATTTTGCCTGAACGGGTTTTTGGTAAATCTTCGGTAAAAACGATTCGATCGGGTTTAGCAATCGGACTTATTTTTTGGCTGACCAATTGAATTAATTGTTGTTTTAAAGATTCATCCGCAATGATGCCTTTTTTAGGCGTAACAAATGCAAAAATACCTTGTCCTTTAACTGCGTGGGTGAATCCAATGACAGCCGCCTCGGCTACATTCGGGTGCGATACTAAAACACTTTCAATTTCAGCAGTACCTAAACGATGTCCTGCTACATTAATCACATCATCGACTCGACCTGTAATCCAATAATAGCCATCTTCATCTCGTCGCGCGCCATCGCCTGTAAAATAACTACCTGGATATTGAGAAAAATACGCGGCCTGAAAACGCGATGGATCATTATAAATTGTTTGCAATTGACCGGGCCACGGTGTTTTTATTATTAAATTACCACGCGCCGAATTTTCTAATTCTTCGCCAGCTTCATTCACAATTGCAGGCTCAATACCAAAAAAAGGTTTAGTGGCCGAACCGGCTTTCAATGCAGTCGCACCGGGCAATGGACTAATCATAATACCCCCCGTCTCAGTCTGCCACCAGGTATCTACAATCGCACAGCGTTTTTTCCCCACTTTTTCATAATACCAAAGCCAAACATCTGGATTAATGGGTTCGCCCACAGTACCCAATAATCTCAGACTCTCTCGATGGGTCGAGCTAAGATATTTTTCTCCCACAGCCATTAATGCACGAATGGCTGTCGGTGCAGTATAGAAAATATTAACTTGATGTTTGTCGATAATTTCCCAATAACGTGCCGGTGTGGGATAGGTAGGTGTTCCTGCAAAAATCAGTAGACTCGCTCCACTGGACAACGGACCATACACAATATAAGAATGTCCGGTAATCCAACCCACATCCGCGGTACACCAAAAAATTTCACCGGCTTGATAATTAAAAATAAGTTGAAAAGTCATCGTCACATATAATAAATATCCTGCTTGTCCATGCAAAATTCCCTTTGGTTTACCCGTGGATCCTGATGTGTATAAAATAAAAAGGGGATCACTCGCCTCCATTTCCACAATGGGACACACAGTGTCTTGTTTTGCGACTAAATCCTCCCAATCAATGTCATGGGCTTTTCGCTCTATTTTTTGTGCCTGATTATTCAATACAATGACATTACGCACGGAAGGACAATCCTGAATAATTTCATCAACGTTCGATTTTAATAAAATATTTTTACCACCACGTTGATTAATATCGGCTGTAATAATTAAATGACAGGTGGCATCCTGTATCCGATTTTTTAATGCTGTGGGTGAAAAACCCGCAAAGACCACAGAATGAATTGCGCCAATACGCGCACATGCTAACATCGCAATGATGGCTTCAGGGATCATCGGTAAATAAATGCAAACTCGATCACCTTTTTTTACACCCAGCGATTTTAAACCATTGGCAAAACGACATACTGCGGTATGTAATTCTTGATACGTTAAGATTTGTTGTACACCGGGTTGATCGCCTTCCCAAATAATGGCAGGTTGCTCTCCTCGTATTTCCAAATGACGATCTAAACAGTTATAACACACATTCAGTTTTGCTCCAGAAAACCAACGCACATTGTTTTCTGTAAAACTACCGGTTAATACCGCATCCCAGCGACGGATCCAATGAATATATTTTTCGGCCTGCTCTGCCCAAAATTGTGCGGGATTTTCAATGGAGTGATGATAAAGCGTTGCGTATTGTTGTTCGTTAATCAGCGCACCGTCAAAATCTAAATGATTCTTGATGATCGACATATCTCACTCAATTATGTTTAACGCTAACGCGCAAAAGGTTTAAAACACGCAAAGAGAATAATAACCTATTGCAGTGTGAACACTAAAATAATTTCTCCTAGAGATAAGGCTAATTAATAATTATTTTAAATAAAAATAATGAGTGAATAGAAAATTATTTTCAGAAAATGAATTGAATTGAATTAATCAACGAACATTAATCGAATATGAAAATAAAATTTGTATGGCAGTCTAACATGAATTAACGGAAGATGAAACAAAAAATTAAATGAAATGCGAATTACACTATCCACAAAATCTGTGGATAACTTTGTGGAAAATGTGTCAGAACAGACTTCAACATACTGATATCTTTGGGCGGGCTACAAATTGTCAGCGAATTAGGCAGATATAAAAAATTATTATTTTTCATATAGTTAATAGTTTATGAATATCTGCTAAACAACGCTTGCAAAAAATACTAACCGCACTAACATAGGTGACTCAGCCTGTGAGCAACTTTGAATAATTTCCTAACAATTCGATATCAAACTCTAGACTATCAAGGGGTGGGTTTCACCATGTACCGTGAGCTTTTCGCCATAATCGATTCACATACTTATATTCTTACTGCTAATCAACGCTTAGCTGAACACTTGCATCGTCAATTTTATTATTACCAACAACAAAAAAATTTAAATGTATGGCCAAGCGCAAACATTTTGGCATTCAATACTTTTCTCATTGAACAGTGGCAAAAACATCCCAGCGCAAGTGAAACACTACTGACCGAACATGAAGAAACTTTATTGTGGCAATCGATTGTAGCCAATGATGATGAAGCACAATCACTCTTACAAATTAATAATACCGCACAATTTGCAAAACAAGCGTGGCATACTTTAAAACTATGGCAAGTCGCTGTTGAGGATGTGATCGCTGAGAATGAAGAAATTCAACATTTTTTAACATGGGCTGGACAGTTCGAACAACAGAAATTAACTCAACAGTGGATCAGCAATGCTGAACTCGCTATGGAAATGTCCCAACATTGGCAAGCAGATGCGAACCTCTTACCAGAAAAAATTATTTTAGTAGGCTTTGATGATTTTCCTCCCGCTTATCAACATTTATTAAATGTTTTGCGATCTCTATGCACCATCATTCATTACGAAGCGCCTTCTATTCCTGCCAAAATTCAACGCCTGGCGTTATCCAATCAAGATCAGGAAATAATGGCGATGGCGTATTGGGCAAAATCCGCTTTGGCCACGCAAAGAGAACCCTTAAAAATTGCCTGCATTGTTCCTAATCTCAATTCTATCCGCGATAAAGTTCAACGTATTTTTACTGATATTTTCGCGGGTGATCAACCCGAAGCATTTTTTAATATCTCTGCCGGCCACGCTTTTCAACAAATTCCGATGATTCAAGCCGCATTAAATGTATTAAGTATTCATGCAGATCATTACAATAATGAAAATATCAAAGATTTGTTACTGTCACCGTATATTAATTCGCATCCACTTGAAAAATGTTTAGCAGCCCACGTTGAAATTGAACTCGCAAATCTTAAATTATTTACCATCACTGCAGATATCATCCACGCGACATTGAGTCAATTAACACAGCTCTATTATTCCGGTGCGACACTTGCAAAACGTTGGCAGCAATTCATCGCACTTCCACTCGAAAATAAACCACACACTTTTTATTATTGGGCTCATCACATTCAAAAATTATTATTGGCGATGGGTTGGCCGGGTCAACGCACTTTATCGAGTCATGAATATCAGATCACCGAACGTTGGCAGCAATTATTGCAAGATTTTATTAAATTAGACCAAATCACTGCTCCAATTTCTTTTACGACCGCGCTGTCGATTTTAATGGATTTATGTCAGCTTGTTATCTTTCAACCTCAAAGCACTAATCAGCCCATTCAAATTTTAGGAATGTTAGAGGCAGCGGGCTGTGAATTTTCGCAAATATGGTTAATGGGACTCGATAACGAATCTTGGCCACCTAAGGCGACACCCAATCCGTTTCTGCCGATTGAACTACAGCGTAAATTAGTGATGCCACACGCTTCTGCGAATCGAGAATTAATTTATTGCCAACAAATTCAACAGAGATTATTAACCAGCAGCCAAAACATTATCGTGAGCTCTGCACAACAAGAAAAAGATAAAGCTTTATTTCCGAGTCAATTAATCATGGATATTCCTCTCATTACTTTAGATAGTTTGGGGTTAAATTTTTCAAACTCCACACCAACTTCCTTGAATTTAGAGACACTACAAGATTTCTATGGACCTGCTTTAACAACTGAAAATATTCACGGTGGCAGCCAACTTTTTCAGCAACAATCACTCTGTCCTTTTCGGGCTTTTGCACAGATAAGACTAAAAGCAGTTCCAGTTAATAAACCCACATTAGGTATCGATCCTATTGATCGCGGAATTTTAGCGCATCGGGCCATGGAATTATTTTGGAAACAAACAAAAACACAAGCTAATTTATTGAGTCTCAATGATCACGAATTGCAACAACGCATCACCGAAATTCTAAATACAATTACAAAAAATCTGCAGAATAGTTACTATCTCAAAGTGGAGCAACAACGTTTGCAACGTTTATTAACGGCGTGGTTGAATCTGGAAAAAGAGCGCCCCTCTTTTCGAGTCGATCAACGTGAAAGTCAAGTATATATTCAAATTGGCCCATTAAAATTAAAAATTCAAATTGATCGTATCGATGAATTGGAATCAGAGCAGCATCTTATCATTGATTATAAAACTGGGAAAAAAAATAAAATAGAGGATTGGTTGGGTGATCGTCCTCTCGCACCGCAATTACCGATATATTGTATTTACGGGAGTGAACACACCGTAGGTCTTGCCTATGCGGAAATTAATTTAGCCAATTTAAAATTTACTGGAATCATCCATGGCGGCCATGAATTCTCGGCCTTAAAATCGCTAGACAAAGCTTTCGAAACACCGATCACCTGGAGTGCGCTAAAACAAAATTGGACAGCTGTATTAGAAAAATTAGCCGAACAATTTTATCAAGGATATGCTGTCGTTGATCCGCAAAATAGTGACGTATGTGAGTATTGTCACCTACAAGGCCTTTGTCGAATCGGAGAAAATACATGCTAATTTGCGAATTACAGCAAAGCGATTTACAAGCTCGGGCACAAGCAATTGATCCGCAGCATTCGTTTATTATTCAAGCTCCTGCAGGCTCCGGTAAAACTGAAATATTGACCCAGCGTTTTTTAAATTTATTAGCACAGGCGGTTGCAAATCCAGAAGAAATTATCGCCATCACTTTTACCCGTAAAGCCGCAAGTGAAATGCGCGAACGTGTCATGCACGCTTTAGAGTACGCCGCAACACACGCAGAACCTACTGAGCCGCACAAAAAAATCACTTGGCAGTTAGCCAAAGATGTTTTACGCGTCAACCAAGAAAAAGAATGGCACTTGCTCGCCAATCCCAACCGTTTGCGCATATTAACCATTGATGCTTTAAGCGCAATGCTGAGCGCGCAAATTCCTCTATTGTCGGGTTTCGGTTTCCGACCTGAAATTATCCAAGATCCAGCGCGATATTATCAACAAGCTGTCCATGAAGTTTTGCAAAATCCAACCGAATGGCAAACTGCAATTGAAACTTTATTATTACATTTTGACAATAATGCGACGTTATTAGCAGATTTGATTAAACAATTATTGATGAAACGCGAACAATGGCTACCTTATATCTATTTAAAAAATGACGCTGCTGAACTTAAAAAAATTCTACAAGAAAGTTTAAAAAATATCGCCTTAGAAATTTTATTAATGTCAGATAAAAGCCTCCCGGAATCATTACGGGAAATATTATTAAATCTTGCACGTTTTGCAGCAGAACAATTACAACAAACTAAGCCTGAACATCCTATTTGTTTATTTGCTTATATTCATCAGTTTCCTAATAGAGAGGTGGAATTTCTTCCCTATTGGCGCGCTATTGCAGAATTATTGCTAACGGGAGAAAATGAATGGCGCAAAAAGGTTGATGCTCGCAATGGTTTTCCGCCTAGCCATAAACAGCAAAAACAATTCATGCAAAACCTACTCAACGAATTAACTCAGCATGAAAACCTACGCCAAGCTTTAATTCACGTTCGAAATTGTCCACCGTTGATTTACAACGATCAGCAATGGGAAATTATTCAAGCGTTATTGCAGCTATTACCTCGCGTGGTTGCAGAGTTGCATATGATATTCCGCCGACATGGAATTATTGATTTTGTGGAATTAACGCTCGGAGCATTAAGAGCGCTTGGTGATATGCACGAACCTACCGATTTAGCGTTATATCTCGATTACCAAATTCGGCATATTTTAGTCGACGAGTTTCAAGATACCTCTGTCATGCAATTTACGCTATTAAAAAAACTCGTTCATGAATGGATGCCAGAAGAGGGCAAAACATTATTTTTAGTGGGCGATCCCATGCAATCGATTTATCGATTTCGTAATGCTGAAGTCGGTTTATTTTTACAGGCACAACAACATAGCATAGAAAATATCAAATTAATTCCTTTACAATTGCGGAAAAATTTCCGTTCCCTGCCCCATTTGGTGGAATGGTTTAATCGTACTTTTAATGCGATATTTCCTTCGGAAGCTGATATTACTAGCGGCCGCGTACCTTATTCTGCGTCCATTGCCGCGAAGCCAGAATCCATAGCACCTGAAATTACTTACTCTGCTTGTAATAAAGAAGATTCAAATACCAACATCAAAAATATTATTTCCAAAGTTCAAGCACTATTGCATGATTACCCAGAAGAATCGATAGCCATTTTAGTGCGTGCACGCTCACATTTAATGGAAATTATCCCCGAGTTAATTGCAGAGCAAATTACTTATCAGGCAGTTGAGTTAGACTCTTTAAATAATTGCGCAGAAATTAGAGATCTTTTAACCCTCACCAAAGCGGTTCTGCATTTAGGTGATCGCGTTTCCTGGCTTGCCTTACTGCGTGCACCTTGGTGTGGATTATTATTAGCAGATTTACATGCAATCTGTGAGTTTGCTGAAAATCGACCGTTATGGGTAGCCTTGTCCCGATATTCAGAGATTCCCTTATTATCAGAAGACGCTAAACAGAGATTAGCTTATGTAATACCACTGTTAAATCATCATATCGCACAACAAGGACGAATTCCCCTCGCTTCCTGGATTAAAAATATTTGGATAGGATTAAATGGGCCTGCGTGTTTAAACAATGCAACTGCGTTGGCAAATGCCGAATGCTATTTTAATTTGTTAGAAGAAATCCAATATGAATTTTCGTTGGATTTATTAGAACAGAAAATTGAAAAACTCTACGCAATCCCAAATAACCCAATACGCGCGCAAATTCAAATAATGACAATCCATAAATCTAAGGGTTTGGAATTCGATCATGTTATCTTACCAGAATTACAATATTATCCTCCGGCTGATCGGGATAATTTATTGATGTGGCTCGAACATCCTAATATTTTCGGTCATAATGATTTAATATTCGCACCAATCAAAGCCAGTCACGAAAAACAAGATCCGATCCACGCTTATTTAAAGCGTTTAGAAAAAATAAAATTGGAATATGAGTCGGCTCGTGTTTTTTATGTCGCCGCTACCCGTGCTAAAAAAAGCTTACACTTATTTTGTCGTATTAAAATCGATGAACAGGGTTGTAAAGCGCCAACCAAAGGTAGCTTTTTAGATTTAATTTGGGATAAATATCAAACTCATTTTCTCAAAACCTGTCAACAGAACCCTACTCCAAAATCATTTATTGAATATCAGGCACCCATATTGAAACGTTTACCCAGTGAGACTTTTACTGTCTCCTTGGAATTATCCGAAATGAGTTATGGCATTAATAGTAAAAATAGTTTATTGCGCGATTCGATCCCGCATTGCTTTGGCACGGTGATGCATGAAGCGCTCCAACATAATAGCAAAAATTTAACTTTTAACTATTGGGTCCGACGCTTGCGACAATTAGGTGTAGCGCAAACTCAATTGGAAAAATTAGCCAGCGATATTCAAGTTGCCTTAAAAAATATTTTTGAAGACGAACGTGGTCAGTGGATTTTAACCTCTCATGCAAACGCGCAAAACGAATATGCATTAACAGTTTCATTGGATGGAAAAATTCAGCGTTTTATCATCGATCGCACCTTTGTTGATGAATTCGGTGTGCGCTGGATTATCGATTATAAAGCGGCAATCCCACACGATGAATCATTAGAAGATTTTCTCATCCAACAAAAACAACAGTATCGCGCTCAATTAGAAAAATATGCGATGGCATTTAATTTGTTGGAAAAAAATCCGATTAAACTCGGCTTATATTTTCCTTTATGTAAAGCTTGGACTGCATGGGATTTTACGTTAGATAAAAAACACGCGGCCGAAGAAACGGCCGCGTGAAGAAAGTTATAGCAATATTGTTATGAAGGATTGACTACTTTAGACTCTTTAACGGTATTACGTATTTTTTGTCTATGGTTCAAGTCATTATAAAGCACCACTTGGTTGCTGGCGATCAGACTCGGTAACGTAAACAATAAACAGAGACTGGTTAAGATACCAAAAATACCGGCCAAAATGGCAAACCATATGGGCATATCATGCGGCGGTGTTGTGCTCAATATATTGGATAAAGCAGGTAGAAACACCATCCAAAAAATTCCTAAACCAATCAAATACACCACAGCTATGTAAAATACCATGCTGAAAATAAATGATCCTAAGGTACGCCACCAACCACGACCCACTAATTTCCAAGATCGTGTGAATCCACGCATACCATTTTCTTCGATCACGGTAGAAGCTTCTACTAAAAACAATTTAATCGTAATGTAATACACAATAAGCTGAGTGATAATTGCTACTACGATATTTAACCAATTTAAATTTAAGCGACTAAATAAATAAACGACGACCATCATTAAAGCATTCAATACAATTAGAACCAGTAACACGACAAGATAAACATAAAAATATTTTAAACCAACACGGAATGCATCACCTAATTTAGCGTTACCTGTCGTTGCTGTATTCCAACTAGAACGCACTAAAATGGCATTCATAATTTTCAAAATCCAAGCCACAACGAATAAACCAATACCAAAACCGATTATTTTTCCTATTGAAAGATGTGAAGTTGTCGCTGCAATCGCATTATTAATTGCAACATGAGGTGGCGCTTGCCACGCAGATGGATTATTCATAGCAGGCACAAATGAAGAAACTCCTACAATTAAAAATACGACGGTTGCAAGCACTAACGCAATTAAAACCACCACAATATTTGGCGCCCAAGTAGAACCGAGCAGACTAAAATCATCTGCAATGACCCCACTCAGTTTTTGTTTCTCGTCTTTGAGTCGGAACATTTTGCTAACTCCTTTCTTTTTGTTCTACAACATATTATAGAACATGCAAATTCATTTGCTTTGCTGGATTGAGTAATCTTTAATCGTTAGCAAATCATTTTACTGATGATATAATGGTGGTTAAAAATAATTCTAACAGGAAATACGATGCCCACATCCATTGCGCATAAATTGATTATTGCTCTCTCATCTCGCGCGTTATTTGATCTCGAGGAAAGTAATCAGGTGTTTGAAGCCGAAGGCTTAGAAAAATATGCAAGCTATCAAATTGCTCATGAAAATGACGTCCTATCTCCAGGACCTGCTTTTGGTCTAACGCAAAAATTACTTGCTCTCAACGTAGAAAGCGATTTAGTGGAAGTCGTTTTACTTTCACGCAATAGTGCTGATACTGGTTTGCGGATTTTTAATAGTATTCAACATTACAATTTAGGCATCACCCGCGCCGCGTTCACCAATGGAAAAAGTCCATTTGAGTATTTACAAGCATTCCAAGCACAATTGTTTTTATCTACCCATCCCTCCGATGTTGCACAAGCATTAAATGCAGGCTGCGCAGCAGCTACCATTTTAACACCAACAAAAAATTTAAATCAGCAACCGACGAACGAAGTACGAATCGCATTCGATGGTGACGCCGTTATTTTTTCCGATGAATCTGAACGCATTTTTCAAGCGAAAGGTTTAGAGGCATTTTCCGAGCATGAAGCATTAAAAGCAAATCAACCTTTAAATGGCGGACCTTTTAAAGCATTTTTACAAGCTTTACATAATCTACAAAAACATTTTGCTGCTGATCAATGCCCTATTCGTACTGCATTAATTACTGCACGACAAGCGCCCGCACATAAACGGGTGATTCAAACGTTACGCGCGTGGGATATTCGAATCGATGAAGCCATATTTTTAGGAGGTATTGAAAAAGGCAATTTTTTACGGGCATTTCATGCCGATATTTTTTTCGATGATCAACATAAAAATTGTCAATCAGCTGCTCTTCATGTAGCAACCGGGCACGTCCCATGGCTGAATGTCGAAAGCTGAATCTTCTTCATTGTAAAACCTTTCTCTAGCCGAAGTCAGGAATAATAGGCGACATGGAGGATATTTAGGTGTTGGGTTTTCCAAGCCATCCCTGTGTGAAAGGTTAACGTCAGATAGATTAGGGGTTATTGCAGCAGGACTCTCTGGAGGCTCCCCCTCATCATCACTACCTTCTGGTGAGGACAGAAGGCTTGGAGTACGAGATTGTAATATAAGATCATGCTCGCTTTCTTTGATAATCGTTATTGTGGTCACGCGGTTAATAAAATCAGGTCGCGCCGCATCGAATGTTTTGTAATATTGAAATGCCATTTGAATCGACGTCGTCATTAATATTAATATCGCGCCCGCTAGTATTACAGGTAAAAATTGCGGAAGGAATGTGAAAAGCGGTATCATCCCCACGAAAAAAATAATAGTAAAAATAAGAGAGATTTTTCTTTCTCGTTGCTTCAAAGCGCCATATTCAAAAATTCCTTGTTTGAAATCTTTCGACAAACTCGATTTATTAACGCGTGCTGCCACATTTTTATTTATTATCCAGCCATCAATCACATCCCATAACGCATTCAAACAATCAAAACCATATAATGCTACAGTTAATCCCATCCCGACGCTCGCTTTAACAAAAGTGGAAATCAGATTTACAGCAAACCAAACACCATCATTTAATAGTTGAAATCGACGTCGCGACCATTGCGATCTAATGCGAGTCGCCCAACTCAGTGCAGCTTTTTCTCGCGGCATCCATGAATGCGGAATAATATGTTTTAATGCTAAAAAAATATTTAAAAATAATCGTGGCAGATAAAATAACCACGAAAGCAAAGTAAATCGCAAAAATTCGGTAGCTGCATGGCAACCCATAGAGAGAGGTTTAAATAGCGGAAGGATTACAGCCAAACGGTCTATGACTCGCTGAATGCGCAAGATAAATAGACGAAACCAATTTAACTTTATGAAAAGATCGGTACGAAAACGGCGTGCAGGAAATTTACTGATTTGATCTACTATAAAATTTATGCCCGCTTTTAAAGCATTCCACAAACCCAAAAAAAATAGACGAGCTGATGAGGATGGTAAAGCAGTTTTATGACAATCTGTTATCAGAAGCGGTAATTGAGCCTCTGTTATCTCCCATTCTGCATGTAAAAAAATCCCATTTTCGTTGCAATTTGAAGAACTCACATTCTTTTCTGTTGCTCGCTCTTCTAATCTTACCCTTGCATCTTTTTCTTTTTTTTCCGGCTCAAAATGCAATGAAAGTCGTGGAATTTTACATTCATATTGATGATTCAATAAAGTTTGGAAATGCGCAATTTCTTTTTCGATTTGTTGCTCTTGTGACGCACAGGGAGACGATCCGAGTTTAGTATGAATATATTGTAGTATGCAAGCCAACCAAAAAGCTTCAATACTCGCATGGGTCGGATCTTTCACCATTGCTGCCAAACAACCGAGATAGACCATTTCAATTTCGGTTGATCGTCTAGAAAGTCTATTATTATTTTTTTTATTGATGGAAATTTTAAATTCTGTTGGCTGGACTTGAATTTGCTTTATAAAATCTTTGCTTTCAAATATTTCTTGTAAGTTTTCTGGTAACAGTTCTTTTACTTTAGAAATTTGCTCCGTACTGATCGCAAATTCAGGCATAAAGCCTCCTGTACGTATTCAACCCATCAGTGAAAATTTAGGGATTTTTATTTCAATCAAATTAGACTCTAGATATATCTGAATTTCAAACAATTCTATCAGCAGTTTATTAAAAAAATCTTAACCTCTGTGACGTAGAAAACACGGTAAACTTGAAAATTATTTGGTTGACCGTGCAATTTTTTTCTGATATTGATGAGTCCCTATTATTTTTTTCACGGAGGAATGATGGCTAATAAAGTTAAAGCCATTCCAGATGGATACCATTCCGTTACACCTTATCTTTTTGTAAAAAATGGCGTAGCTGCTTTGGAATTTTATAAAAAAGCTTTCGGCGCAGAAGAAATTATGCGAGCGGCAGAACCTAACGGCAAAGTGTCGCATGCTGAAATTAAAATGGGTGACTCATTAATTATGTTGGCGGATGAACACCCCGAATGCGACGCATTAAGTCCACAAACGGTTGGTGGCAGTCCAGTGACATTACATTTTTACGTAGAGGATGTCGATGCAGTCGTGAAAAATGCCTTAAATCACGGTGCAAAACAACAACGACCCGTAACGGATCAATTTTATGGAGATCGCAGTGGAAGTGTGATTGATCCTTTCGGCCATGTGTGGAATATTGCAACCCATATCGAAGATGTTTCTCCAGAAGAGATTTTTGCTCGCTACGAAAAGATGAAGCAAAAAGGTTGAGACCATGCAAGACATTGAGAAATCTATTGCCGAAATCATTAGTTATTTAGGAGAAGACCCCAGCCGTGAAGGACTCAAAGCAACTCCGCAACGCTTTCATAATGCATTAAAATATTTAACGAAGGGATATCAAGAAGACCTTAAAACCATTATTAACGATGCGATTTTCACATCGGAAATCAATGAAATGGTGATCGTAAAAAATATCGAGCTTTATTCATTATGCGAACATCATCTGCTTCCTTTTATCGGCAAATGTCACATAGCGTACATTCCGCAAGGAAAAGTCCTGGGACTTTCCAAAATTGCGCGCATCGTCGATATGTTTGCTAAGCGTTTACAAATTCAAGAAAATTTAACTAAAGAAATTGCGGAAACACTACTTTCAGTGACGGGGGCTAAAGGTGTGGGCGTCATTATCGAGGCCAAGCATTTATGTATGATGATGCGAGGCGTAGAGAAGCAAGGTGCTGATTTAACGACTTCTGTGATGCTGGGCACTTTTCGTAAAGATAATCGTACGCGCGCCGAGTTTTTAAGTCTTATTCGAAATTAAACGGATTTGCCAAACTAGCTGATTTTGTTATACTAACGCTCCTTTTCCATGCCGGGGTGGCGGAATTGGTAGACGCGCCGGACTCAAAATCCGGTAGTGGCAACACTGTGTGGGTTCAAGTCCCACCCTCGGTACCAAATTGCCTGAATCAATAATTCAGGGCCTTACCAAAACACACGCCAAACTTCAGTATTGCTTAATACAAGCACTTACAATGCCTATCATCATTTAACCTGTTGTTTCAATTAGCTTTTCCTATGAGAAAATCAGATTTTATTTAGAGTAATAATACTCTATTTCTACTCCCCAAAATTGGATAAATTATGAGCATGTTCAATTTAACACTTGGGAACGATAGGTAGAAACAAAATGAGTAATAGAAAAGCTGACAATTTGCTCCTATTCAAAAGCATCGTAGATGCAGGCAGCTTATCTACTGCGGCTAAAGAATGTGATATCTCAGTTTCACAAGCCAGCAAACGCATGACCTATTTAGAAAATACTTTAGGCATCCAATTATTGCATCGTTCTACCCGTAAATTATCATTAACATCCCCGGGTGAAATGCTTTATAAAAAATTGACGACGATTAAACAAGAAATTGATGAAGCTTGGCAATCCATGTTGGAATACACCAACGAGCCACGCGGAGAAATTAGAATTGTAGCGCCCGTTTATTTCGCGCTGAATAAATTAATTTTATTTGTTAAAAAATTCAATGAACAACATCCTGCTATCAACGTAAATTTAGAATTAAACCATAGCGAGCGAGACCTTGAGGAGCCCAACTACGACATCACCTTCAAAAGCCACATCCTGGGACCGGACCAACTGATTCCCGACTCACACCTCTATGCCAAAAAAGTTGAATCAGAACAGTTGGTCTATGTCGCAGGAAGTGAATACGTAAAACAATATGGTTTACCCAAGAATCCAGAAGACCTTAAGCAACATAAATGCTTAGCTATCAACATCAAAGATAAAAAGAATTGGACTTTTTATCACGATCAAGCCGAGGTTCGACAACCTGTGGACCTCGCGTTTGAAACCAACAGTTTTGATGCCTTATATAAGGCAACCAGAGATAATATGGGTATCGCGCAATTACCACAGAATTTAATTCAAGAAGATATTGCAGCAGAAAAAATGGTGACAGTATTTCCAGAACACAAATCTGAAACCTTAGATACCTATGCATATTACACTGCAAACAAATCAGCATCTAAAAAAGTAAGTTTATTTTTAGATGAAATAATGCAGAACACCGCGGCATGAGATTAGGCTATCAACACCCGAATCCAAAAGCGAAGAGCTAGAGGAGCTATCAACAACACCTCAAAAAACAGCGGACAGGAGTCCGCTTTTTTTTATGAAATAATTTTGAAATTTCGTCGCCTTTTTATTCAAAGATCATTAATTTTAAACATACTTTTAATATTAAATTAACAAATATCAGATACATTTATCACTCCTGTACAAATCAATTCAGGCACTAGGGGACACTATGCGTGATGAAAGAAAGGAAGCCATCAGTGACGAAAAAAAGAACCCGCTGCGTAATAAGATCGACGCTTTTAATATCGAAGAAAAAGTAATTAACAAAAAAGTGCATTATTTTAAATTCGCAGATTCAGATATCTCAACAAAGACTAGTGAAGGTGCACTTTTTAAAATTCAGGCTGATAAACGCGTCATCCACGAACATATTTATACCAGACTCGCCTGGTATTTAAATCTTTTGACCGGCGCGCAAATGAATTGCCCGCGTTCACATATACAATATAGAAAAGAAAAATTAGCTTTGGTAGTTAATCATATCGATATTGCACTTCTAGAAGATATTAGCAATCCCGTAGAAATTTTGTTAAGTCCGTTTCAAGAATCCATCCCAGGAATAGGATTAATTCTTACATTAAATCATTTACTGCAAAATCCAGATGGCCCTGCAAATACAGGTCTAAATCATTTGAACCCTGCTCTATCAAATAGGCTTTGTTTTATTGATCTTGGATTAGCAGATTATTCTCTTTTGGTCAGCGAAAATATTTTATTAGAAAAAGAGGAATGCCGTTTACCTGCAACTAACGAACATGTATTTGAGCTCGTACCAGAATTATTGAGAAAGCTATTACAGCCTATCTGTGAAATCGGCCTAGGCACATCAGACTACGATCAATTTATTTTTCACATCCATCACAAGTTACCTTTTTTTCACAAAACTTTACAAAAGCATGACAAAGCTAAAACTTGCTTTTTACAAGAAATAAAGCAAATGCTTAATTCATTTCTTTGGCTCACAAAGCATGAAAAATTCCAATCACTGCTTTTATATAGAGGCAACGAAAGTATTGATTTCACTCCCTATCGAGAATTTATTGGTGTCATTTTTAAGCGTATATATGCACGTGCAAATGAACTTGAAAAAATAGGCAACGAAATAAGCAGTGAACTTACGATAGAAAATTTGAAGGCCATTTTAGAATTTATTTTAAATGAAGATCAATTTCAAGCAAGTCCAAGAGTGGGTCTGCATTTCGACAATGAAGTGAAAGAACATCTCCACATGACGCGCAGCCAAAGTGCACCCCATCTTCCCGAACAAGGCATCAAAATGCTGCCACAAAGTTCAAGCGAATCACTCCCCATTAAACCTAGAAATATGCATAACCAAAAAAAAACGCCAGTGAGTATCGATGATCTACCTCTTTCGAGAAAAAAAATCATTGATGATATGGAATCTCCATTACTTAATAAGAAAAAATCTGATTTTGTTTCTTCTAGAAGATATGATTTGTTTACAAAAAATAATCGCCAAGTATGTCATGATCCATCGATAGCAGCTAAAAGTCCATTGCGAAAAAGCATAGGGGTATGGTAGAAAATCCCCAATTCTATGCGCTTTGAGTAATTTGCATTAATTCTCTTTGCATGGACTCACAGGTTTTTTCTCCTTCTGATTTCCACAACGTAAAATATTTTCCTAAACTGATTGTGGTGGAATCACGATGTTGATGCAGAGAATGCTTATTTTCAAAAAAATAGGAACCAAAGCTATTTAATTTTACTGCTGCAAGTGTAGGTGCTTCCAAAATATCTTTAAGTGTAGTAATGACATTATATTTCTTAATTGCCAATTGGATTGCTTTCGATTGAGTTTCATTTTCTACCATAGAAATTAGCACTGGAATCTCAATTGAATCCCCTGGTATACGCAATTTTAAATTTTTAGCTTCGGCAATAATTACTTTCAACAAATGATTTTCATAATCGCTACAGCTTTGAAGAAGATTTGTAATTGGATCTTGCAAAAGTATATCACCAAATCTGTCGTTAAATCCGTCGTTATGGTCGGAAAAAATGACTGTTGGAGATTCAGGACGGTCAACCTTAGTTTCGCGTGACATGATGATTTTTACTCTTTCTTTTATGAATATACTAAAGAGTATAAAACATTAAGATTAAGTAAAAATTAAATAAGACACAAATAAATCAAATGTTAAGGGGATTTGTCCATATGATAAACATATGTTGCATAGAAACTAAAAATTTAAAAGATATGCCCTGTAAAACAGGGCATATTGAACTAAATAAAGTTATGGGCTTGAACTTGTTTGGGAACTTGGACTTGTTTGGGAACTTGGACTTGATGGTGAAATCCTGAGAGAGGAGAAAAAACCAAGAGGATTACGCTGCTTATCATCCTCTTGCTCTACATCCATTTCCATTTCAAAAATGGGCTCCTGCTTTTTTTCGCTATCACTTTCATTTGGACTTTCATCCTCATTTTCGCTTTCATTCTCATCCTCAACTGAACCTACCCACGGATTTATCGTAGCAGCATCATGCGGTAATTGGTTGTAAATGCTTATATACTGATTTATCACAGCATCAGAGACCGGTAAAAGACTTTCATCGTCATTGAATTTCATCACCTCTGTCTCTATATGAAACAATAAAGGGGACAGAAGCTCTGTAGCTGCTTGAAATAACTCATTTAGAGCTTTAATCTGTCCCATTATGGGAATAATAGCTTCCTTTAACGCCTCATTTTCTTTTTGTCCTTCTATTAGTGCAACTAACTCATAGTGGTCATTTCGCAAGTTCTTTAAAATATCATTATGGTTTTCTGCCTTCTCTAATAGAAAGGCTACTTTTTTAAATAACTGGGCAGATAAATTTGATAATTCAACCAATTTGGTTTTAATCGCTTGATTAACTTTAATAGCTTGTTGAAGTCTAGGACTAAGTTCAGTAAGTTTCTTTTGCGAGCGCTCAACGACTTGCTGTCTGTCAACAAAGGTATTTGCTTGTTGCAAATCCTCGTTTTCAAAGTCTTCGAAATCCATCTGAGAGGTAGTGTAGGACTCCAGATAATCATTTATCTCAACATCTTCATACGGCAAAAGAGTTGCATGTCCTTTCGTTTTCTTTACTTCAATATCTATATGTTTGTTTAAAAGCCTGAGACTCCCATGGACGTCGTCAGTTATGCTGTTTAAGAGCTCGACGTGCACCTTTAGAGAGGCAGCAACTTGTTTACAAGCTACCTCTTGTCTTACTAGTCTGACTAATTGATTATAGCTTTCATGAAGGTCTATTAAATCTTCACGATGATTTTCTACTTCTTTGCATAACTTGACTGTCTGTTTAAATAGCTCACCATGCAACACTGATATAGAACGCAAACTTTTAAAATAACTTGCGCCAGATTCGCAACTTTCTTGAAGTCGAGTCGAAAGTTCTGCTTGTTTCTCTATCAGGTGTAGAACTAATTGCTGTATATCAACTGGGGAATTTTCATGTTGCTGTTTCATACGATACTGAACCCTTAATGGATATTTAAAAAAATAATTTTAAATTAATGACATGCATCGCTAATAATATGCTGTTAATCAAAAATCAAAATTGCTAGGTTATAGTTGCCTATTTAGGCTGAGACTAGTGTACAACACTGAGCTGAAAATAAAATTAAAGTGCTTATAAGATAATTTGTTGTGTTCCAAATGTTGAATAATTAGACATATGAAATAAATCTGAAAATTGTTTAAATCACAAAACAACTATAATAAAAGTAAGTTTAATTTTATGGCATTTAAAATAATTATTTTTAGATTTCAACAATTCACTCATTTTAAATGGATTTTTTAAATAAATTAAAACTTATTATTGACAATCAATTCATTGTAAGGCAATGTTCGACTTCCAACAGGAGTTTAAAAAATAATCTTCAATGGTAAGGAGCATCTATGACAGAAGCAGAAAAACCACCAAAAATTGAAATAAATCGGAATAATCTTTTTTCCAGAGGGCAGCGTTATTATGAAATAATTCTGGAATGCAGCAGAAAAATTAATGAGCATAAAGCTCAAATAGAAACAATTACAACAAAAGTTTTGAAGGAAGAAGAAAGTAAAAAAGAACACTTACCTTCCTGCAAATCGTAGTCAATTAATTACTGAAAAAACTTTCACAAGAGGGTTACTTTGAATATTACGCAAAAATATCAAGGTAATCCTTTTTATTACAATTAGAATTTCTCCACCGCGATGTAGAAAAAAGGAAACTTCTATGTGAGAAAGCAAATTTGATTACACACCACTTTATTGTCATTTAACCGAATATTTATCGGATCAACTTAACATCAAGAGAACTCCTGCAGACAAAGAAAATAAACAAGCAAATCTTATCTCTGCAATAAAATCGTTAGCCACTAAAATTATTATTCCACTATCACGTTTAGACAATACCATACGACAAATACTTCAAAACACTTTTGAGACATTGCCGACTGCAACTCCAAGCGGTGACAAATCTCATCTTAAAATGTGATGCAGCTCCGCAAAAACTTTGTTCGGGATTCTAAAAATTAAGCAATACTACTAATTCAAAAAAATCTAAAAAAACAGCGGTCTTGTAACGCCGTTATTTATTGCAGTAAATTCTTTATCTATAAACTCTTCAAAAGCTGCAATATGTGCATTTGGAATAATTAAGCAAGGGAATGATTGATAAATTGAAGATTCAGACATGGCGCGATACAAAAGTATATGCCTAATCTTATGTTCGGACAAAATACTTTTAACGGAATTTATTATTTTACGATTAAACACTATGCAAAGATTGTTTTCTTTGTCGTCTCCGATCGAAGTTATAGAGTTAGGATCAATTTTGAAAACTAAAGCCATTTTTTCTTTATTTAATTTCATTTATTCTCCGATGTGGGCAGGAAAGACGATGGAGTATAAAATATTAATCCTTCAGGTACAAATTAAAGGAGAATTATTACAGATTTATGTGTATTCTAGAACGACATTATCTCTACCACATAGCTTGTAAAGCTCGGTTAAGAGTTCAGAGCAGGGTTTGATACGCCAGGCATCTCCAAGTTTCAATTCAGCACCCTGCTCACCTGCTTGATAAACAATTTTAATGGGGCAGCGCCCTTCACCAAATTGTTTTAATAACTGAGGTAATTCACGTAAAATGCGATCGACGGTTTTTTCATCGAAGACGCGCAACATTAATTGACGAGACATGCGCTGACGCGCTTCTTCTAATGGAATAATGCCCTCCGCTACCATTTTTATTCCACCGGTATAATCATCTTTGGAAACAGTTCCTTTAACCAAGAAAATAGAATCTTTTTCTAACTGCTGGGCAACTTGCTGATAGGTTTCGCTAAACAAAGTAATATCAATTCGTCCCGATAAATCCTCTAAGGTCATAATCGCCATGCGTTTGCCGGTGCGTGTCGTAATCACGCGCGCACTTAAAACAATTCCGGCAATAACGACTGCATTCGAATTAGAAATTTCTAATTCGCCAATCGTTGATTGCACTAAACCCGATAATTCTTGACGATAAGTTTCGAGGGGATGGCCACTTAAATAAAACCCGATCGTTTCTTTTTCGCCTTGTAAACGCTCTGCTTCACTCCAAGGAGCCGCAAAAACATATTCCATTTTATCGCTGGTATCTACAGCAACAACACCATCATCAAATAAATCATGTTGACCTTGTTCTTGTTTACGATGCTCTTGTTCTGAATATTTTAGTGCTTTATCCACACTCGCTAATAAAACTTCACGCGGCTGTTTAAAAATATCTAATGCGCCACTTTTAATTAAAGGCTCTAATGCACGCCGTGATAGTTTACGTGCGTCAGCTCGGCGACAAAAATCAAATAAATTTTTAAATTGACCTTCACACGTTCGGCTCTCGCATAAATGCTGTATTAACGATTCACCAACGCCTTTGATAGCACCTAATCCATAAATAATTTCACCTTCGGGATTAACCGTAAAATGATACATTCCTTCGTTAATATGTGGGGGACGGATTTTTAATCCCATCGTTTTAGTTTCATGAATAAAACCGACGACTTTTTCAGTTTTATCCATATCTGAAGATAAAACCGCTGCCATGAATTCTGCGGGAAAATGTGCTTTTAGCCATGCCGTTTGATAGGCGATTAAAGCATAGGCTGCAGAGTGTGATTTATTAAAACCGTAGCCAGCGAATTTCTCCATTAAATCGAAAATATGTTCCGCTAATTTTTCTGGAATATTGCGTTTTTTCGCCCCCTCAACAAATACCGTCCGTTGCTGCGCCATTTCTTCGGGTTTTTTCTTTCCCATCGCGCGCCGCAAAATATCTGCACCCCCCAAGGTATATCCCGCTAAAACCTGTGCGATTTGCATTACCTGCTCTTGATATAAAATCACACCGTAGGTTGGACGCAATATGGGTTCTAAATCCGCATGTGGATAATTTACCTTCGCACGACCGTGTTTACGATCAATAAAATCATCCACCATGCCCGATTGCAAAGGACCCGGTCGAAATAATGCAACTAATGCGGTGATATCTTCGAAAGTATCTGGTTGTAATCGGCGTATGAGTTCTTTCATTCCACGCGATTCTAATTGAAATACCGCTGTTGTCGCACAACGTTTTAATAAATCAAATGACGGCTTATCGTTTAATGGTATCAAACTGATATCAATAATTTCTGCTTGTTTTTTATTAATAGCGCGCAAAGCCCAATCGATAATGGTTAAAGTGCGCAAACCTAAAAAATCGAATTTAACTAATCCCACGGACTCGACGTCATCTTTATCAAATTGAGTGACGACATGTTCGCTATTCGCTTCACAATATAGTGGTACAAAATCTGTTAATCGCGTGGGTGCAATAACAACTCCTCCCGCATGCTTACCTGCATTACGGGTAATACCTTCTAATTTCAGCGCTAAATTAATTAAATTCTGCACCTCTTCTTCGCTTTGATAACGCGCATTTAAAGCTTCTTCTTGTTGCAACGCTTTTTGTAAAGTCATGCCTAATTCAAACGGAATTAATTTTGCAATTTTATCCACAAAACCGTACGGCATTCCCAATACACGACCGACGTCACGCACTACCGCTTTAGCTGCCATAGTGCCATACGTAATAATCTGTGCGACTGCAGGATGACCATAACGTTGTGCCACATACTCAATGACGCGATCGCGTCCTTCCATACAAAAATCAACGTCAAAATCTGGCATTGAAATTCGCTCGGGATTTAAAAATCGTTCGAACAGTAAATCATGTTGAATAGGATCTAATTCCGTAATTCCTAATACATAAGCCACTAACGATCCCGCGCCAGATCCTCGACCTGGTCCGACGGGAATTTGATGCTGCTTAGCCCATGCAATAAAATCCGCCACAATAAGAAAATAGCCAGAAAATCCCATTTTAATAATAACGTCTAATTCTAATTGCAAACGCGCTTGATAATGTTTTATTTTTTCAGCGTCATTAATCGCATTTTTTTCAAAGCGTTTTTGTAATCCGGTTTGTGCTTGCAATTGAAAATAATCGGTGACACTTTCATTATTTGGCGTTGGAAATCGAGGTAAATAAATTTCTTCAAAATTAACTACCACGCTGCAGCGTTTCGCAACTTCAACCGTATTGATTAAAGCCTCGGGAATATCGGCAAATAAAGCCTCCATTTCGCTAGGTGATTTCATATATTGTTGATCACTATAACGCTTTTCGCGTTTAGGATCATCGAGCACAAAACCTTCCTGAATACAAACCCGCGCTTCATGCGCTTCAAAATCATTTTGCTCAATAAAACGAATATCATTAGTCGCTATAACTGGAATATTAAATCGACTAGCAAATTGTATTGCAGCTTGATTATAGTCTTCTTCACGCTCTCGCTCTGTTCTTTGTATTTCAATGTAATAATGATTGGGGAAATTCGCGATCCAACGTGATAAATATTCTTCTGCTACGTTAGGGTGACCTTGAATCAAGGCCTTTCCCACATCTCCTTGCATCCCACCCGATAACACAAGAAGGCCCTCCTTCGCTTGAACGAGCCATTCCCATTGTATAATCGGCTTTCCTGATTGTTGTCCTTCAATATAAGCGCGTGAAATAATCTCTATTAAATTTTTATAACCTGCATTATTTTTACATAATAAAGTACAGGCATGGATGTCTTCTGCGTAACTGATTTGAATATCACAACCAATAATCGGTTTAATACCCGCGCTCAATGCCTCTCGATAAAATTTCACGAGCGCAAATAAATTCATGTGATCGGTGATGGCGACAGCAGGAATATTTAATGCGACAGCGCGCTCGATGTAATCCTCAATTCTGACAATTCCGTCAATAAGAGAATATTCACTATGAGCACGCAAGTGTATAAATGGTAACTTCATGTTTTCTTCTAGGTTGACCTGATATTTGCGAAGCCGGTGGAATGATTATTCGTAACTGCGTTGGTCCAAGGCCACTTCTGATTCTTGGCGTTGATAAACACGTTGCAATTTTCGTTCTCGCTGATGTCGTTCCAAACTTAATCCAATTAATTGATCGATTAATTTAGAATAAGAAATTCCGGAAACTTCCCACATTTTTGGATACATGCTGATATTGGTAAATCCTGGAATGGTATTCACTTCATTTATCATAATCTCATCATCGTTTAGCATAAAAAAGTCTACTCGCAACATTCCTCGACAACGTAGTACTTTAAACGCTTCAACCGATAAATGGCGTATTTTTTCAATCGCACGCTCCGATAAATCTGCAGGTGCAACTGTGGTCGCACCATTAGGATCAATATATTTTGCATAATATGTATAAAAACGATGATGCGGAATAATTTCTGAGGGTAATGAAGCTATCGGATAATCATTTCCTAAAACCGCGCACTCTATTTCTCGACCTTTAATGTAAGGTTCCACCATTAAATATTCAGCATATTGAAAAGCGCTTTGCGCTGCGCGTAAAAATTCAGCTTCTGAATCTACCCGTTCTGCACCCACTGAAGAACCTAAGTTAACGGGTTTGATAAATAAAGCCTTACCAAATTTGGCGACCAATTCAGGATACAGGCCATCAACAATAGCATTTGGATGCAACATCTGCCATGGCGTAGTTGGAATTTTATGCGCATGCAATATTTGCTTCGTGATATCTTTATCCATACAAATTGCAGAGCTCAGCGTATCGGAACCCACATACGCGACATTCATTAATTGCAATAAACCTTGTAAGTTACCATCTTCGCAGTAGGTACCATGTAACATAGGGATAACACAATCGACCACCCAACGTGTACCATCTTGAGTTGAAATGAAGGTGCCATTTTCTCCGAGCAAAACCGTAACGGGAACGACCCGAGCCTGTTTCACTAATTCTATCGGGCCGCGTTGTAAACATTCTTGACTATTCTGAATGTAGTACCATGCCCCTTGATGATCGATGTAGACCACTGAAACATCATATTTTGCTGTGTCTAACGCTGCTATGACATTCATTGCAGATCGAATGGATACTTCATGCTCAGTAGACTGACCACCACACAACACACTTACAGCTATTTTTGCGTTCAAGTTGATCCCTTTATACTTCGAATTAAAATTGAATGAACCCCGACTCGGCATACAAATATATGAACTAAAGCTTAAAAAATCGGGATTTTGTTCAAGCAACTATAGCACAACAAAAAGAGACCCAACAACTGTAATTGGAGTCCGTTCGGGTTGGCTTTTTCTAAGTGGCGGTTTATTATGGGTGAAATTATGCATCCGCAACACAGGGAATATCATGTTTAATAATAAGTCTAAAGCATTAGTCCTCGGCACTTTACTGATTGTCATCATTATCGTGCTAGCAGGTTATTTTATTTTACATGCACGAAATAAAGCAGCGCCTGTTCCTGAGGTTACCATCAACACTAAAAATCAACCTACTTTAGGCCAGCCAAATGCACCCGTGCATTTGGTAGTATTTGAAGATTTAAAATGCGGGAACTGCAAAATATTCACAAATACGATCTTTCCTGAAATTAAAAAACAATATATTGACACCGGCAAAGCAAAATATACGTTAATTAACTTGGCTTTTATTCCAGGTTCGATGCCAGCTGGCAATGCCGCGCGATGTTTATATGATCAAAATAAGGATTTCTTTTTTCCTTACGTTGATTATGTTTATGCAAATCAACCTCCAGAAGAAGAAGATTGGGCTACGGTTTCTAAATTATTGCAATTTGCACAAGCCGCAACGCCAAAAGCAGATTTAGAGAAACTCAGTCAATGCATTGTCGAAAACCGTCATTACAAGGTTTTGCAGGATAATCTTAAAATTGCAATCGACGTCATGAAGGGACAAGTTGCTACACCTTCTCTTTACATCAATGGAAAATTAGTTACGCCTTTAACCCTTGTGCAAATTAAAAAAATGATGGATGAAGTAAACTAATAAATATGAAAAACCTGCGTCAAATAAGTTTATATCTTGCTTGGCTGATTTCTATAATCGGATTAGTGGGCACCCTCTATGCTAGCGAAATTTTAAATATGCCGGTATGTCATTTATGTTGGTACCAACGCATCTGTCTTTATCCGCTCGTCATTATTTTGGGTATTGCTGCATATCGTGATGATAGAGGGATTGTGAAATATGCATTACCACTCACGATTATTGGATTGATTTTTGCTATCTATCATTACCTCATGCAAATGATTCCTGGTTTTGCCCCTATAGAAGTTTGTGGGATAGGACCCAGCTGCTCGCATATGGATTTTTTATGGCTAGGCTTTATTAATTTTCCGTTTTTAAGCTTAGTGAGTTTTATATTAATTGCAATTTTGCTGATTATTGCCGCCAGCAAAGAAAAATAAGGATATTTTTATGAAAAAAAGATTGGGCTTTATCGATGGACTCGCAATCATAATCGTCATTATTGGTGCACTCAATTGGGGTTTCATCGGTTTATTTAATTACGATGTTATTGCCACTGTTTTAGGCGAAATGAATATTCTGACGCGTGTTGCATATATGATTATTGGACTTGCGGGTTTATGGACGATATTCGCTTTCATGAAAAAACGCAGGGCTGCTCAAAAGACATGAATTTTTTATGACGCATAAAATCACTCAAATTATTAAGAAAAGAGCCCGAACCCCGCCTGAATATTTCATCGAAGGATACACAGAACAAGCACTGCCTTTTTTATTGATGTTTAAAAAACCTCGAACTGCGTATATCAATACCAGAGTGATAAATAATCTATTGTTTCAACTTTTTCAGGCGCTGAATTTACAAAGACTCAAAAACAAAAAATTCCAAGAATTAACGCAAACTCAATTTGAGCAGATATCCCAGCTATTAAATAAAATCAATTTAGCTGCTGCAAGCGATTATGGTTTTGCAGTCGTGTTTGAATCGCAGGATAAAATCGGCTGTTTTGTTAAAGCTAATAATAACGCGTATTTTCAATTACAAAATACAATTTATCGGCAACAACAGTATTTTCCGGTAAACATTGGGTGCGAGATGAATGCTTTTCTTTCTGCAAAAAAACATAAATTCTCAATTAACCGACAACCCAAAAACGTCTTGGCTAAATTATCTTTTGCCAGCGGAGGTGTGATTACTATAGTTGGATTGTGCTGCTTGGGGTTAATTAAATCATCCGCAATATATCCCATGGCGCCCTGGATTTTATCTTTAATACCACTTCTCACTTTGGCATGGCCATTCATACTCGGTGTCGGAGCAGGTTTACTTGTAATTTCAGCAGCCTATTGTTTTTCGCAACACACTTTATTTCGTTCGGGTGCTGTAATTCAGCATCGTCCTTTTAACCTACCGGCTCTGAAGAATCCGTAGCTGAAATTTCTTGTGGAATTTTTTCTTCGCCTTCAGACACTAAAACACTTACAAATACATCACCGGCCACGTTAGTGCTGGTTTGGATCATATCGTTTAAACGATCTACTCCAGCGATAACCGCAATTCCATTTAATGGGATGCCAACTGCACTCATCACAGCGCCCATTACAATTAACGCTGAACCAGGAACAGCTGCTGCGCCCATCGCAGTAATAGTGATAGTAATAATGACCGTCAAATATTGCTGTAATCCCATATGAATACCATAGAGATTTGCGGCAAAGACGGTCGCCACACTTAAATAAACTGATAAACCATTTAAATTAAAACTGGTCCCCAGTGGTAATAAAAATTTGGTGATATGCGCAGGTAATCCTAATTTATTTTCCGCACATTGCATGGTCAGTGGTAAAGTGGCCGCACTACTCGATGAAGTAAATGCAAAGGTAAGCGCTGGAAACATTCCTTTATAAAATTGCAGCGGTTTTACCTTAGAAAATAGGGTTAAACCAATGACATAGACCACAAACAACAACACCGCACACCCTAAATAAACGGTTCCCACGAGTGTAAGTAAAGGGGTAATCACGGCTAAACCAAAATGCCCTACAGTCCAAGCAATCAAAGCAAAAATACCGTAAGGCGCGCACCAAATAACTAATGCAGTGATTTGATAAACTACTTTATTTAACGCAAAAAAGAAATTCGCTACGGGTTCTGCCGGTTGTCCAGCCATTTTAATGGCGGTACCAAATAAGACGGCAAATAAAATTAATTGGAGGACATTTCCTTGCAGAAATGGCATCACAGGATTAGACGGTAATAAATTTTCAATAAAAGCCGATGCCGTCGGTTTCGGCAAATCACTCACATAATTGGCCACAACAACCATGTTATGAAAACCTTTACCGGGTGAAATCCAATAAGCTAATAAGCATCCGATCATAGCGGAAATCATCATGCAGATTACATAAAAGAAAATGGCTTTAGTCGTAATGCGGCGCACACCTGATTTTTCTTTAAGAGAAAGAATCGCAGTCACAATAGCGGTAAATACGACAGGTGCCACAATCATATGAATCGCATTGATAAATAGCGTTCCGATAGGTTTAATATAATCAACACATTGCGGAGCAAATAAGCCTACTATCACGCCTACTATTAAGGCGATAAAAATTTGCTTCCAAGAAGGTAAACGAAACCAAGCCATAAAAAAATTAGAAATAGATTTCATCGTTATATTTATCCGCTAATCAATGTCATTAGAATCTTACGTTCATGGCTAGCTAGTCGATGCTCCCATAAAAAAACACCCTGCCACACCCCTAAATTCAATTTACCCTCTTTCACGGGTATCATGAGATTATTTTCCGTCAATATATTGCGAATATGTGCTGACATATCATCAGGACCTTCCTGTGTATGTATAAAGCGTCTATCGCCATCTTGCACTAAATTCGACATAAAATTTTCTAAATCTACACGCACATTGGGATCTTCATTTTCACAAATAATTAATGAGGCACTCGTATGCTGAATAAACAAATGACATAAACCCTGTTTAAAATGCGTATTAGCAATTTCAGCATTGATTTTTGCGGTAATTTCAAGCGTACTTCGACCGTGGGTGGATACCGTAATCGTTGTCTGTGATAGCATAAATCCCCTTTTTCAACGGTGAAAAAGCCAAAAAATCAGTTAAACCACAATGCTTAAAATAATCGAAGTCACTATGGGAAAATAAAACGTAAAATTACTTTTTTTAATTACGACGTCACCCGGCAAATGACCCAATCCTAATTTTACTATCCATGGCCACAAAAGACCGGCCAATATAAACAGAATCCCAATTACAATCAATGTCCTCGTTACCATTATCACCTGTCTAACATTTGGATAAATTAGTTAATATTATACGCAACGTCTATTAATAACGCTATGTTCTTTAATATATCACCAGGAGACAAGAGGTATAAAGTTTAATTCATGACTTTTATATACCCAGCAAACTGATTGAATTTATTATGTAAATTCATTATCATAAAGCCTTGTTAAAACTTAGACAGGAGTCACCCAATGAAAAAATTGTTTGTCATGAGTATGCTTGCAGTTACCACTTTCGCATCTGCTGCGTTCGCTGCACCAAATAATCTGGTAGTGGTCAATGATATTAGTAGCACCTCGACTGCTTATGTCCGCGGAACTGCTGCTGGTGCACCGATTGCTGCGCACTCTCTTGCTGCTTTTCCATGGGCCACGGTTACAGCTATCTGCAATAACACTGCGTCGATGAATGCAACCAATGTTTGCGCGCTCGAAATCTATGCTGAAACCAACACAGCCACTCCTGTTGATGTAGGCACAGTCGTCATTTATGTTGATACTGGCCATTTGGTGGCATTAAATCGCCACAATGTTCCTTATCAATTGCATGCTGATGATTCAGGCCGTATTACGTTAAGCGATAATTAATTCAGAATCCGGACGGATGACTGCATTCGTCCGGCTCTAAATTCCGTATAAATCCCGATAAGTTTCGATTTGATTTAAATATTTTTTAGTTTCAGGATCATCCATCACAAATTCAATAATGTCATCTAAAGCAATGACACTAATCACAGGTGCTTTAAAAGTTTTTTGAATTTCTTGAATCGCAGAATATTCACCTTGACCACGCTCTTGTCGATCTAAGGCCACAATTATCCCAGCTAAATGCGCTGAATTTTGCTGCAAAATTTGCATGCTTTCACGAATAGCAGTACCGGCAGTTATAACATCATCCACGATCAATACCTTTCCTTTTAGCGGCGCCCCCACTAAGTTTCCTCCTTCACCGTGATCTTTCGCTTCCTTGCGATTAAAACAAAAAGACAGATCGCGTTGATATACATTCGATAAAGCGATAGCAGTGGTACTGACCAATGGGATACCTTTGTAAGCAGGACCAAACAGCATATCAAAATCTAAATCAGACGCCTGGATTGCGGCTGCATAATATTTTCCAAGCTCTGCTAATGCTGAGCCGCTGTGAAATAATCCCGCATTAAAAAAATAAGGACTTTTACGACCAGATTTTAAAGTGAATTCACCAAATCGGATCACCTGTTTAGACAAACAAAATTCAATAAACTTCCGCTGATAAGATTCCATACTCCGCTCCAACGTAAAATTGCATTATTCTACCATAACTCAAACGTAGCCCGGGACCGTTGATCCCGGATTTATTTATTTTCCCTGGATCTGCGATGTAGTCCGGTTCAAAGATCCGGGAGCGTTTTTTATTTTTCCCTGGATCTACGATGTAGCCCGGATCAAAGATCCGGGGGCGTTTTTATTTTCCCTGGATCTACGATCCAGGCTACGGATAGCCCGTGATCAACGATCCGAGAATTTATTTTATTTTCCTGGATCTACGACGTAGCCCGGATCAAAGATCCGGGGGCGTTTTTATTTTCCCTGGATCTACGATCCAGGCTACGGATAGCCCGTGATCAACGATCCGAGAATTTATTTTATTTTCCTGGATCTACGATGTAGCCCGGATCAAAGATCCGGGAGCGTTTTTATTTTCCTGGATCTGCGATCCAGGCTACGCTACGATTCGAATCATGACGTTACAATGGATTTTATTAATTAGCATGCTGGTTGCAATTTTAATTGCAGCCGAACTTTTTACAAATGCTTTAGAACACTTTGGAGAGCGTGTTGGTATTTCCGCTGGCGTTACGGGTTCAATTTTTGCTGCAGTCGCGACGGCACTTCCAGAAACTTCTATTCCGTTGATTGCATTATTCGCGGGAACTGACAATAAATTAGTAAATCAAGAAATTGGTGTAGGCGCGATATTAGGTGCGCCATTAATGTTATCCACTTTATCAACGTTTTTAATGGCACTTTCGGTGATTAATCAGCGTGGAATCAAAGGAAGATTACGACCCGAGAAAACTGGACTTGCTCGCGATCTGAATTTTTTTCTGATCGCCTTTATACTCGCAGCTACCGCCATGTATATGCCATTGCATCCCCATTATTTGCGTGTTTTAACGAGTCTAATTTTAGTCGGACTTTATGTTATTTATTTAATTTTGACTTGCAAAGCTTCAAAAGCGTTAGTTGCTCAAGGACACGGAGTGGAAACTGAAGCTCCTTTATTAATTACCAAGCTTAAATTAAAAAATAATTTATTCACCATTTGGATACAATTAATATTAGGCTTGGTGATATTAGTTGCCGGCGCAAAAGGCTTCATTCATGGTATCAAAAATGTATCGCAAGCATTAGGCATTTCTGCATTATTGTTGTCATTACTCATTATTCCCATCGCCACCGAATTACCTGAAAAAGTAAATAGCATTTTATGGGTACGCAAAAAGAAAGATACGCTAGGTTTTGGAAATATTACCGGCGCCATGGTATTTCAAGGTACTTTGTTACCCGCGATTGGAATTTTATTAACACCGTGGCAACCTCTTCATGTGGTAGAAACAGGAATTTTTATTACACTCGCCGCCGCAGCATGGTTACGCTTAAATGTTTCAGAACAAGGTCCGCGCATTATGGCATTATTTTTAAATGGCGCATTATATTTATTATATCTTTACTTTACGCTCATTCATTAAATGCTTTCACAATAATGAAAGCTGTTAAATTTGGTTGATTATCTTGAATGTTGGAGGCTAATACATCGAGCTGATATAACTCAGCTGATGTCTTCGGTGCGATTACTGCAGTGTCGGAAGATAAAATACCTTGCTTTAAGTCTTCTGCCGCTTTAGCCGTATCAATCCATTCAATTAATTCTACTGCACTAAATTCTTTTGTAAGATAATTCTGACATTGCAAAAGCGCTTGTTGATGAGACGCAATTTTGTTTATGCTATTTCGTAGCGTCCCCGGTAGGACCAATAAACACTGTTGAACATCCAACCAAAATTCATCAATCGGCGTAAATAAATGTTTACCCATCGCTAATAAAGCAGGTTTGACTAATCCACCTCGTAAATTAACTACTGGAAATATCCCTAAATCAATTTCTTTAGATTCCACTTTAGATAACACACCTTCCATATCCACTAAATAAATTAATTTAGGATGCATATTCATGCGTTTCGCATAAGCTACCGCAGCTTCTTCTGAAAATGAACCTGCAACTCCAGAAACTCCTATTGCTATCATTTTGTATGCTCACTCGCTATTTTTAATAATATTTCTTCGGTTTGCTCCCAACCAAGGCAAGGATCCGTAATTGATAAACCTTCGTTATCGATGGCAGTGGGATTCTTGGAATCTAATTTTTGATTACCTGCTTTTAAAAAGCTTTCCAACATAAATCCTTTTACCAATTTTTTTAAATCAGGGCGCTCTGTTAAATTTTGCAGAACCTCTAAAATAATTTTCGGTTGTGACCGATAATCTTTTTTCCCCTCTATGATAGAATTATCATGACTTGCATCAATCATCACTGCTGGATTTTTAATTTCATGCATTTGCATGTTATTTTTCACTTCCTCTAAGTGTTTAATCGAATAATTGGGATGATTATTACTACCACGTAAAACTAAATGCGCGTAGTCATTGCCGTGTGTTTGAACTTCATAACCATCTAATACCGCCACATGTTTATATTGTGCGGCAACCACGCTATTAACGCCCACTACTAATGAACCATGCGTTGGATTTTTTAATCCCACAGGACAATCAATGCCGGAAGCAAATATACGATGTTCCTGATCCTCGCTACTTCGCGCACCGATGGCTACCCACGACAGTAATTCTATGAATCCTTTTGCGTTATGCGTAAATAATGCTTCGTCCGCAATAGGTAATCCCATATTAATCACTTTAATCATCATGTCACGCGTATATTCTATTCCCGCTTCAATATCGGGTTTCCCCAAAGGATCCGGTTGATTAATCGGGCCTGTCCATCCTTTCGTGGTGCGAGGTTTTTGAATATATACGCGCATCACTATTTTTAAAGCGTCTTTTACTTTTGCATTCAATCCTGCAAGTTTATTCGCGTATTTTAATACGGCTTCTTTGGGCCATGCGGAACAAGGTCCGACGATCATTAATAATCTGGTATCGCGCCCAGATAAGATATCTTTAACTTGTCCGCGATCCTCTTCAATTTGTCGATAACCTGCATGAGACAACGGAATTTTTTGGATAATCGTTTCTAAGGATGGAATTTTTTTTATAATTGTATAGTTCATTGAACCCTCGGTTCAGGAGGTGAATAATTATTTTAGGATTTTAAGACGAAAATATTGTTGGCCTAGCGGCCAAAAGAAAAGAAGCAGATAAATAGGATTTTTTTTAGCATTTATAAATTAAATCAATATCCCCAGTGGACGTCAAGCATTCTTTGCTTTAATGATTAAACTCATGATCCGATTGATTATTTATAGGAGTCTAGGCTAGACTACATCCTACAATTTTTGATGTATGGATGAATTATGAAAAAATGGAAAACGACTATTTCTTTAGCCCTATTGTTTCCCACGTTATTACCCCTTGATTCTGCCTCTGCCGCTTTTATTTATAATGTTGGACCTTGGCAACCTAGAGTCAGCGCTCTCGTATTGGGTGGTGATATGAATCAAGTGTCCGGATTTATCGATGGATTATTACCCATATGGGGCGATCCAAATTCAATATGGTTTTTAGATGGCGCCTATGCTGCGGGACGTAATAGTCAATATTTCGGAAGTATCGGAAGCGGTATCCGCAAAATAAAAGGCGTTTTGAATAACGACGTGATTGTCGGTGCTTTTGCTTTTGCAGATACCCAGCAAACGCGAAATCATACCCAAGCCTGGTTGGTCAATCCTGGAATGGAAATTCTAACCAATCATGCCGAAGTTCGATTACAAGGGTATTTACCAGTTAATCATCAAATTATTCCTTACAATTATTTTATGGCGAGTAATTTTTCAGGGGAAACTATTAGCCAATATGGACTCGATATTAATAATTTATATTATGGTGCAGGCCATGAATTTTTTGACACCCCCGTCGCATTAGCCGATGAATATGGCCCCGGCGTTGAACTCACTGCTGGTGTACATATCCCTTTTTATCATGGTGGTTGGTTGCGTGGCGTTTTTTATCATTATGGTTATCAACAATCGCATAGTATTACCGGTGGTGGCGTTAATATAGAATTTTTCGCCAATAAGTATATTTCGATCATCGTGCAAGATAATTATGATAATCAATTCAAAAATCAAATTTCCGCAGGAATACAATTTACTCTTGGTGGACCCGATCAAACACAAGTTGAAAATGTTTCCAATCGAATGGAAGAAATCATCAATCGTCATTTAGCTCGTCGAGCTTATGGACAAGCCGTACCGACACGCACAGTCTTAGAGGCGACAGGACCCGCACATGTCATTAATAGTAACATTTGGTTTTTCCGACCCGATGGCGCACCATTACCTCCCGTTTTAACATTGGCTGATTGTACCGCTGAAAATCCATGTCAAAACATCAGTCAAAGTGCGGTCGACCAAATCGGAAATTTAGCCAACAGCGCACAATTTTATTTTGCTCCGGGTGCGTATGCAATTCCGCAACAACCGGGTCAACCCGATTCCGGAACCAATGCTTGGATTACTTTTACTGGTGGACAAGCACTTTTCGGTAGAACCCGCGATTATCGTGGCGAACCGACACTGAATTCGCGTCCTGTTATTTATGGAGGATTATTTTGGGGAAATATGGCTTTAGGTCTTACCGGTAGCGGTGCAATCTTTAATTTACGAGTCATCAACAATAATCAAATTATTCCATTAAATGTTACAGGCACACCTTCTTTTATCAATAATGCTGCGATTGCAGTAGGTGCAACCGACAGTATGTACGTTGATAATAGCTATCTAAGTAACATTTCGATTGATGACAACACAGCAAGCGTTAGCGTTTATGCGGGGCTAGAGGCAACCGTAAATAGATCGATTTTAGCAGCTGAAGCACATGGTAATGCGACATTCTCCTCTGCCGATGCGCGCGCATATGGTATTTATGCCACTAATAATGTGAATGTTAACCAAACTACAATTAGTGCTAATACTTTTGGTAGTGCAGCTTCTGAGTTTAATGTTAATTTTGTTCGGGCATTCGGAATTCAAACGCTCTCCCAATTCGGTAATGTCTCTGTCACAAATGCGAGAATTAGTGCCAATACTTTTGGAAGCGGTACTGAAAATGGAAATGCCCAGAGTTTTGGTATTCTCGCCTCTGGATCTATGCACGTAGCAGATTCCTTAATTGAAGCAACCACACGCAGTAATTCTACGGGGGGTGGAACTGGTGCCGGACTTGCTTCAGCAGTAGGCGCGGGCTCTGTAGGGCAAGGTACGGTCGTCAACTCCACTATCCTTGCTTCCACTTCAGGCAATGCAACAAATATCGGTGATGTGTCTGCAATCGCTTATTCACCCGGAGACGGAAATAATTTATTAATAAATTCTAGGGTCACCGCTACTACCCGTGGCAATGCTTCCGACTTTGGAAACGCAAGCGCAACGGGTGTAAGTAATCCCATAGGTAATGTCTACATTAGTAATTCAATTATTACTGCAAATACCTTCGGGACCGCAACGGGATTTGGAAATGTGAATGCGATTGGTGTGGATTTCCCCGTTATCACAATTAATGATTCAACCATTAATGTGAATGCAATCAATATCGACAATACGCATCCGTTTTCTTTAACTTCTAGTTTCATCTTTAACAACACTATGTGCTTTAAAAATGGAAATGAAGTCATCTGCGGAAATTAAGCTTGAATGAGGTGTGAATGATTTAATTCACACCTCATTAAACCTATTAAATGCATTTGTTAAATTTATTCATATATGTGAAGATTGTGATTTTACATCATGAGATACATTTATGAAGGTTTGGACTGTAGATGCATTCACTCAACGTCCCTTCGCGGGAAACCCAGCCGCCATTGCTATCGTTAATCAATTTCCAACAAACACAACCTGTCAAAATCTGGCAGCGGAAATGAATCTTTCGGAAACGGTTTTTGTAAAACCACTCACAGAAAATCATTTTCACATTCGTTGGTTTACACCCCTGGTAGAAATAGAATTATGTGGTCATGCCACACTCGCGGCTGCGCATATTCTCTTTCAAGAAAAGCGGGTAAATTCAGACAAAATGAGCTTTGATTCACTCAGTGGAAAATTATGGGTAACAAAACAAGATGGACTCATTACCTTAGATTTTCCGTTACAAAAAACCGGACCCGTGTTAGATACGCATGATTTTCAAGAATTATTGGACATTGAAGTTATATCTGCAGAAAAAGCATTGGATGATATTCTCATTGAAGTTTCAGAAAATAATTTATTGCGCTATGAGCCTAATTTAGAAAAAATAAGTCGTCTAGATTGTCGCGGCTTAATTATGACCGCAAAATCAAGTAAAGATTACGATTTCATTTCACGCTTTTTTGCACCTCGAGTGGGTGTGCTAGAAGATCCTGTCACAGGCTCTGCACATTGTAAACTAGCGGATTATTGGCAAAAAAAATTAAATAAAACGCATTTTTTAGCGTATCAGGCCTCTAAACGCGGAGGAGAACTAAAGCTCACCGTTGCAGAAGACCGAGTCTATATTGCAGGAAACGCGGTCACTGTCATGCAAGGAGAATGGATAATTCCTATTTAATTCAAATTTAAATTAACAGTCTCGACACAAATTACCGAAGAGAATTACTGAAATTTAACTTTTTACGTCAACCTAAAGCTTAACGGAGTTAAATCTCGTCGTGAATGAGAGAAACCAGGTAACAGCGACATCTTACCCAATTTTTTAGAGAAAAGTTAATGTCTTATAGGTGTGGTGATCAGGACTAAATTTATTTTTTCAATCGGATTATCAAAGATTAAAAATTAATATTTTCTGCAAAATACTCTTAATGCCTGATGCGTTTGGTAAGCATCATTTTTCTCAACGGTAGTCAATTCGAGTATTTTAAATTTGGCAGTTTGAATTAAATTTCTTAATTCATCTTCTTCAAAATAAGACCAAAATTTTTCAGGGTTTCCATCATACCGCGTATCTTTTTCTAATCTCTCGCCCACACCCTTTTTTAAGGTTAGATAAAGAGACCCCTCTTTTTTTAGAAGAGAATGAATCTGCTTAAGTACAGAAGGAAATTCTTGTTTAGAAATATGTAATAGCGAACAGGCAGCCCAAACACCATCAAATGAGGCCTCGGGTAAATCCAATTTTTCAATATCCATTAATTCAAATCGAGCTAAGGGGGCATGTTCTTTGGCAATTTCCAGAAGATGAGACGAAAAATCAACGCCTAAAACATCAATCCCCTTCTCAGTAAATATTTTAGCGTCTCTGCCTGAACCACAACCGATATCAATAATTTTGGGCTGTGGCGGAAGTAATGCTATAAATTTTTCAATGGATTCACTCGGCGCAAGGTGAGCGACGTTCTGACTAAACACTTTAGCAGTCATTTCATAGCTTTGTTTAGTGGTCTCTTTGTTAGATCGACTCATCTTTTGACCCTGTACAAAAGCTTAAGTCTAACCGATTTTTATCGCTTTTGGCACCCGGAATAAATACGGGTGACAGTAGACACTTTACTTCAGATATGAAACTGTAGTGGTTATCATCTCAATGTTATTGCATATTTGGCGATTGACTTATGTGTCGGGAAAATCCAAGATTCTTTTCTGATGATCCATGTAGCGTCGCCAGCAGTTTAGTTTCAGCCAATACACGAAAATGATTGACAATATATCGATAATTTAAATTATTAAATTCCATTAAATCCAATTGCCACACTTCGTTATTGATTTTAGCAATTAATTTGCTAATCGCTATTCCAATTAATAACAAGTTAATGATCCCATCCTACCATTAGTCCCAAAATAACTGTCAGAAGCAAATAAACGATTGCATATTCAAATCGAACAATAATACTTATATCGTAATAGTCTTCATTTTCAGGTGCCTTAGAGTTAAATTTCCAAGCCTTAATTAATTGTGGAACAGCCAAAATCGCTAACAAAATTAATAAGGGAGAAGGATGATAAATCCATACTACGATCAATAATGGAACGCCCAAAAACCACAGTCGTGGAGAAATTATTGCCGTGATTCTCCCACCATCAAGCGGATGTAAAGGAATTAAATTAAATAAATTAATAAGAAAACCTGCTTCGGCTAAGGCTAAACAGAGTCTACTATCTATAAAATGGCCCCAATAATAAAGAGCAAAAGCAGCTAATGAACCCACCAATGGTCCAGCAAATGCAATATAAGCTTCATCTTCTGCATTGACAGGATCATCTTTAAGTTGAATATAAGCACCCACAAATGGAATAAATATCGGTAAGCCTGTATTTAATTTTTTGCGACGAGCAGCAAAATAATGCCCCATTTCATGCACTAAAATAAGACCAACAAATCCGACCGCATAGCGCCAGCCATAAATCATCGTGTAAGAACCTATTGAGAGCACAGTGGTGCCTAATGTAAATAAAACTTTACCGAACTTGGCGAAAGAAAATATTTTAATGAGTAATAATACCAATGCTTTCATTAACCACGATCGCGCTTAAAAAATTTTTTAATTCCTCCTAAAAAAGCCAAGCAAGCTATAATTAGAATCTTCCATATCTTTATTAAAAAGACACCGATTAATGCTAATAAACCCAATTTTTTAGCAACGATTCCAGTCACTAATGCTGCTAAACCATAAGCGGCAACACGATCTCCCCCTTTTTTATAATCGTGATAACGTTTTCCGATATCATAATTTAAAGCAGAAAGAATTTTATTAGAATCTTGCTTATTTTTTTCAACTGAAACGAGATCAGTTAAGAGATCAAACTCAAAGTAACCTTCTCTGCCTAAAGCATAGGTATTATAGTTTACGAAATCTCTCCCATTACTATTTTTCCCATGAATGGACCAGATTAATTGATGCGTTGCTGTAATATAGCTCGGCGATTGAATCCAACCAATAATATCAAGGGTAGGAAACCCACTCGCATTCCGTTCTTTATTATTTTCTACGACACCCTCTTTTAAACCTTGCAGTAGTTGATCAGAGTTCCAATTTTTTGCGTCATTATCTTTAATATAGCCAGATTTAGTATATTCGATACTAATAATCCAGAGATCATCTTGGTTAGTTGGCATGACAAGTCCAACAAATTTTGCGGACATACTATTTCCCAGCGCACGCATTAAATCTTTACCTTCACGGGTCGGAATATACATATAATGGTTGGGTAATTTCAATGTCGCTTGATCAAGTAATCTTATTTCTGCCGGTCCTAGGGTAGCAGCTTGAACTGCAGCCGCCAAAGCTTTTTTAGTTGTTTCAGCGCTTTTGGGCATAAGCGTATCATCAGCTACAGCATTGGTTGAAGCAAACAGCATTAAAGTAAAAAAGAATAAGATATTGTAGTATATAGCTTTTAAATTTTTCATCGTGTTCTCTGCATATTATTTCAATTTCATTTTTTATCCTCCATGCTTTTAATCACAATTAAATTGAAAGTGAAACTCATTTCACTTAAAAATTTCCTAAAACTATTTAATATAATATTACCGTAGTAGTCTCTTTAATCTAGGAAAAACCTGATTATCAATTTTTAAAATACCTGCTAAAAACAAAGGCCAAGCTCTAAAAAAATTAAAGATTATAATAGGTTCCAATACTATTGCGTTCGCAGTTATTGTTGAAAGAGAGATTGCAAAAATTAGAGTTAACTTATTTTTCATATACTAAACCTATGTTTCATTACCTGATCTATTTTAATTTAAAAAATTTGCTATATATTAGCGTTCTCAATCATTTTGAACTGGCAATGCTAAATTAAAAAAATTAAATTTACCACCCGGCAAAAGTACGGGGTGCATTTCGAGTGTAGAGATTCTATAATGCGCACCATTGTGGTTAACAAGGTATGTTACTTAGGAGCTAAGGTTGGGCCCGGCAAGAAATAATTATTTATTTCAATAGGTAAAAAAATATGATTATCGGCATCGACTTAGGCACAACCAACAGTCTAATAGCAGTTTGGAATGACTGTGAATCTAAACTTATTCCCAATGTTTACGGCTCTACGCTTACCCCCTCAGTAGTGGGAATCGACGATGATGGAAGCATCATTGTAGGTGCTATAGCTAAAGAACGCTTACTGACCCATCCACATTTAACGATAGCCAATTTTAAGCGTTTCATGGGAACTCAAAAAAAGTATAAACTCGGCAAAAAAACCTATCGGCCCGAAGAGCTCTCTTCTTTAGTTTTACGTCAATTAAAAAAAGATGCAGAAATCTTTTTAGGTTCACCCATCGATGAAGTCATTATTTCGGTCCCTGCTTATTTTAATGATACCCAACGAAATGCTACTAGAATGGCGGGTATTTTAGCAGAACTCAAAGTTGAACGCATCATTAATGAGCCAACCGCTGTGGGACTCGCTTATGGTCTGCATGAAAAAAATAAAGAAACTAAATTCCTGGTATTCGATTTAGGCGGAGGGACATTCGACGTATCAATTATTGAGTTATTTAATGGCATTATGGAAATTCGAGCAAGCACGGGAAATAATCATTTAGGTGGCGAAGATTTCACCGAAGTAATAATGTTTAATTTTTTAAAACAACATGATTTATTAAATCATAAAAATTTAGAGTCGTTTAAGCCTATTCTCCGCAAAAAATCTGAAGAGCTGAAACTCGCGTTATCACACAATAATCAAGCCGAATTAGAACTTTTTTTTGATGGACAAAAATATAATTGGTTACTAACCAATGAAAAATTCACTCAGCAATGTAATGACCTCCTACAAAAATTAAAAACCCCAATTGAAAGAGCATTACGCGATGCAAAAATCCAAACGAGCGAACTCGAAAGTATTATTTTGGCAGGCGGCTCAACGCGAATGCCCATTATTAAAAGCTTAGTCGCAAAATTATTCGGTAAAATCCCTCTCGCCTATCTTAACCCAGATGAAGTAGTCGCAATAGGTGCTTCTGTACAGGCGGGGTTAAAAAAACGCGATCGTGCTTTAAATGATATTGTTGTCACTGACGTCTGTCCTTATACATTAGGTACCGCTGTTTTAGACGAATCACAGAGTACTTTTTATTTAAATTATTTACCTATTATTGAACGTAATACCGTCATCCCAGTCAGCAAAGTCGTCACCGTCACAAATGCGCAAGATCATCAAAAAGAAATCCAAATAGATGTCTATCAAGGTGAAAGTCATAAACCAAGTGAGAATATCCATCTTGGAAAATTAAATATCGCCATTCCCCGTTTACCTAAAGGGGAAGCTAAAATCGATATTCGATACACCTACGATATCAATGGATTATTGGAAATCGAGGCCACCATCCTTAATACCGAAGAAAAATTCAACAAGATTATTCACAGCGATAATAATTTACTTTCTCCAGAACAAATTCAAGAAAGATTAAAAGAATTGAATTCTTTAAAAATTCATCCGCGTGAAAGCGCTAAAAATAGATGGTTAATGGCACGCGTTGAAAGTCTTTTTATCGAAACCACGGGGGATCTCAGAAAGCACATTAACGACATCATTATTTTATTCAATAATGCTTTGAACACACAAGACCCCATTCTTATTGCTAAAGCTCAAGAAAAATTGGAAGTGGAGTTAACTCGCATTGAAACTGATTTGAGAATAATGTAATGAACATTTGGACAATTTTGGGTATTGAGCCCACTCACGACAAATCTCTCATTAAAAAAGCCTATTTCAAAAAGCTTAGAGTAACTAATCCGGAAGATAATCCTAAGGATTTCCAAAACTTGCGCGCAGCTTATGAATCAGCAAATCAATACGCGGATCATCAAGAAGCACTATCTGAAAAAATAAATTATCAGTATAATACTTATCAACAGATTCATTTGACCTATCATTCTACTCCTGTTTTTTCAGACTCTAGGGTTCCACGAAAATTAAATAAATCTAGTCCCCATTATCTGCAAAGGTTGGCTTATAAATTAATAGACCATGCGCAATTAAATGAAGATTCTGCAATTCGATTATTTACTAAAATAATGAATACCACATTCTTACAAGACATTAATAGCAGAATGCTATTTAGTATTCATCTTCAAAATGTTCTCGTTAATTTAAAAAAAATACCCTTTAAAATGGTTTTCGCACTTTATCAACATTTCAAATGGGATTTAGATAACTATGCAGAGAAAGAATCTATCGAGCTAAGCAGTATCGTAAATACTGCTAGAGCCATTCATTACATGCAAGAGATCAAAGCAAACCCCTCTAAAAAATTATCAAAGACTCGTAACATCATTAATATTTTAGAAGCACAGAAATATCAGTATATTTCCAATCGAAAAGAAAAGAAAGTCCACTTATTCTTAATAGGATTAAACCAAAAATTTCCTAATATGCGTTTTACATTTGGCAATCAAGAAATCTTGAACCATTACTTGCATAGGATAGGATCAATTAAGAAAACTTCAACTGTAGGCTACTTAGCAATTAATTTATTGTTCGGGGGGATAGTATTAATTTCTTATTTTCTCTCCCACATCTTCAATTGATCAAGTTCTCCTCCACTAGCAATGACATCCTCGATTAATGGGCGATAAAAAATTCACCCACAAGTTTAAACTTCCGAGTGCGGTCTTTAATTAATAACGATCTACTATTTATTCGAAAATTTTGCCCGGCCTTCTTGATATAAATCACCGCCATAAATATCATTAATCACGACGACAACAAAATTCTTAACTTCGAGTTTGTATACCGCCTCTGCACCTAAATCTTCATAAGCAATTATTTTCGCAGATTTAATCGAGCGGGAAATAATAGCGGCCGTGCCTTCAATCGCGCCGAAATAAACGCATTTATATTTTTGCATCGCTGCAAGTACTGTCGCATTTCTTTTACCTTTACCGATCATGCCTTTTAATCCACGCTCAATCAGTAAATGTGCATATGGGTCCATACGACTTGCTGTGGTAGGTCCTGCTGAACCAATCGGATGACCGGGTTTTGCAGGTGTTGGACCCACATAATAAATAATTTGGCCTTGCGGGTTAAAAGGGAGTTCTTCGTTTGATTCGAGCACTTTTTTAAATCGTGCATGGGCGGCATCACGACCCGTGTAAATAATTCCAGATAAACAAACCCTATCACCACTTCTCAATTTTTCAATTTGTGAATCATTTAATGGCGTTGTGAGATCATATTTTTTGAATTCCATTAGAGGGTGACCTCCTTAACGCGATGAGAATGACAATCGATATTAACAGCCACTGGAAAACTAGCCATATGCGTTGCACCACATTCAATATGTAAACCCAAAGCAGTAACGGTACCCCCATAACCTGCAGGACCGATTCCTAAATTATTTATTTGGTGTAATAATTCTTTTTCTAAATCCGCTAATTTCGGATCGGGATTTAATTTTCCAATCGGCCACAATAATGCTTTTTGTGCTAATAATGCAGCGCGCGCGAAGGGTCCACCTAAACCAATTCCAAGTGTAACCGGCGGGCTCGCGTTAGGACCTGCACGATCTACTGTTTCAATAATAAATTTTTTCGCAGCTTCAATACCTTCAGCAGGCGTAAACATTTTTAATGCGCTCATATTGTCGCAACCACAGCCTTTCACTAGCAATGAAATTTTAATATCCGATCCAGGAACAAAATCATAATTAATTACAGCTGGCGTATTATCGCCAGTATTTATTCTGCAAATAGGACTTTTTAAAATCGATTTACGCAAACATCCTTCTGTATATCCTAAACGTACAGCTTCATTAATAGCCGCTGTTAATGTGCCACCTTCAATATGGACCTCCTGTCCTATTTCAATAAAAAATACCGCGTATCCTGTATCCTGACAAAACGGCATTTTCTCTTCACGCGCGTATTTCGCATTCTCTAGCAATTGTTTTAATACATCTTTACCCAGCGTCGATTTTTCAGAATTTAATGCATTGTGATAGGCCTGTATGACGTCGTCTCTTAAATCGGTATTGGCATCGATGCAAAGATTTTTGATAATTTCTATTAACTCAGTAGTTTGGATAATTCGCATGGCGATTCCTCAGTAAAGAGATACCTTTAAATTATAGCCAATTCATAACCACATGAAATATCTCCAGTTTCAAGCATTGAGTACTATTTGTAAGTGAAATATAATCAATAGGTTCATTCAGTATTTAAAGGTCAAAATGAGAATTACTACCCAAGAAGCTACTTTTACAGATATTTCCGCAATAACTACTATTATTAAAAAAAATATCATTTCTATTGAAAATTCTACCCATAAACAGGAGTCGACTGGTTTTCTTCTGTTTCAATACACTAATCAAGATATTCAGTCATTTATAGCTGATAAAGAAAATTATTTCGTCCAAATTGCTAAAATGGAAAATAATATTGTTGGATATGCTATTGCATGTAATCTAAAAGAAATGCCTGCATTACACTTATCTTTGCAAGCGCTTTCCATTTTTAACAATCAGTTCGAATATTTTAAAATTTTGTATTTAAAGCAAATTGCTAAAAAACCTGGAACACACGGAGTTGGAAAAGCGCTGATGCAATCATTATTTACTCATGCAGCAAAAAAGAAGTATGACTATATTGTTTCTCGCGTTGTGCATGAACCTATTAAAAATAGAATTTCTGTCTCCCTGCATGAAAAATTTGGGTTTAATTTTGTTTCCTTAATGCAAGAAAAAGATCATATGGCCGGGCTTTATCTAAAGCAATTATAGTCTCCCGCGATTATTTCAGATTCTTTCCAAGCTAGTCTTTAGATGTTATATTTTTAAAATCACTCATAAAAACATGGAAGAACAATGAAAAAAATCATAACGTCTTTATTGGCATCATCATTAATAATGGGTATACCTATAACCCACGCGGCTGACACCAGCGGAAAAGTGATGAAAACACCACAACAAATACAATGGAAAGAGCCCTATGTGAAAATTCCAGGCGAGGTAAAAATGGCCTATTTACAAGGCGATCCTAAAAAAGCCGGGCCTTACACCATACGAATTAAATTCCCCCCACATTACCAAGTTGCAGTTCATTCGCTCCCTAAGAATGAAACCATGACCGTGCTCTCGGGAACGCTTTTTTTTGCATTTGAAAATAAACAAGATAAAAGAAAAGCGCATAAATTAGCTGCAGGCAGTTTTGTAATTGAACCCGCAAATACACCTTATTTTCGATTTACACGCGATGAAGAAACCATCATTCAAGTTCAAGGCGAAGGACCAAGAACAATTACATTTTCAAAAGATGGTGGAACAACGGGGCCCGCTAAACCAGAAGCTGACGAGAAAAAATAATTATTTTAGCAGATTAGCACTATCATTCAGCCTGGATCGAAATCCAGGCTCTTAAGTCACTATAGTATTCAAGCTATATTGGATTGAGATATGCACAGCAAAGAAGGTTAACCTCTATGTTTCATGGCATCGACTTATCAAGTGACACAGCAACAAAACCAACTGAAGCTATGAAAAAAGCTATGTTTGAAGCTGAAGTTGGTGATGAACAAAAAAATGAAGACCCCACCACAATTAAACTAGAAAATATGATCTCAGATATGTTGGGCTTTTCCGATGCCGTCTTTCTACCTTCTGCAACTATGGCTAATCAAATTGCAATCTCGGCCTTAACTCATCCTGGAGAAGAATTGATTGCTGCTGATAGTAGTCATGTTCTGAATGCAGAATCAGGTGGACCAGCTATTCACGCTCACGTAATGAGTCGCCCTATTACAACCCATGATGGAACTTTTTCTGCTAGTGCGTTAGAAGAGGCTTTTCGAGGCAAATCGATCCCGCGTAGAACATATTCCAGTTTGTTAAGCATCGAAAACACTACCAATTTAGGCGGAGGGTTTCCATGGCCAAAACTACAGTTAAAGTCAATCTTAGAAAGAGCAAAGAAATTAAATTTAAAAACACATATGGACGGAGCACGATTTTTTAATGCATGCATAGCCACACAGGAAAGACCGAGCGAGATAGCCAAAGGTTTTGACATGATAAGCATATGCTTATCAAAAGGTTTAGGATGTCCCGTAGGTGCATTATTAATATTTAAACCTAGTTATTATGATAAAGTTATAAAATTAAAACATTTAATGGGCGGCGCAATGAGACAAAGTGGAATACTCGCTGCTGCAGGTGTGTATGCATTGCAACATCATATTGATCGCTTAGAAGAGGATCATGATAATGCAAAAATACTAGCAATGGAATTAAGTTGTTTAGCTCCCCATATTGAGGTTAAAAATGTTATACCGTCAACAAATATTGTATTATTCGAGTGGAAAAATCAAAAATACAATGCCGATGAGTTCCATACGAGATGCCAACAAAATGGTCTTCGTTTCTCTCATATGAGCCACAATCTCTTTAGAGCAGTTACTCATTTAAATATTTCCTCAACAGATATCAAACAAGCTATGGAAATAATCAATGGCCATTTTAAAATATAGAAATTACGATGATCCCATTTATCAAAAACCAGTTCAGGAAGTTAACGATAATTGTTTAACCCAGGTTATGTTAAATCAAATTCTTCAAGACATGGTTGATACACATTTTCAAGAAGATACTAGACATGGTGTGGGCTTGGCAGCTAACCAGATCGGCTATTTATATAGCATTTTTCTAACGCACATTTCGCCGATTAGAGCCGAAAAAGATAAATGTGATCCAATTTCATTAACGTTTTGGGCTAACGCCTCATTCAAACCAATAGATGAAGAGTTAGCGTACAACAGTGAAGGATGCTTCTCAGTGCCTGGCTGCATGGGAAAAAATGTAAAAAGATACGCTAAAATTTCAGTTCTGCAGAAAAAATCAGTGTTTCTTTAGATCAAAACAATAAAGTTAAAATCGAGTCTCGAGAAAAAACGACACTAAATTTAAGTGGTTTTCCTGCACGTTTATTTCAACATGAAATTGACCACATTAACTCTATAAAACCTTTATTTTATTTCGATCATTTAGAAAACGGTAAAAATGATTTGCTTCCGATAGAAAGTATTGGAGACCCACGCACCAAATCTTGCCCTTAGAGGAAGCAGCAGTTACGTAGGCTGGATCGAAGATCCGGGACATATTCAAAGTTGCAAGAGGATTTCCGGATCTTCGATCCAGACTACCGACTTGATGACTGCGAAACTTTCAATAAAGGAAATAAAATAATATTTTTTTCTAATATTTCAGTAAAAATAGCATACTAAATCTTCGGATCTAGTATGCTACAGCCAACAAAAAAAATATTTTGCCACAGTATTTTAATTAGGTCGTAAAGAATTTCCCACGGCAACACCAAGCGAGAAATCTTCATACTCTTTTAAGAAGTCCTCAGCAGTACAACCACAGCTATCCTTTAGACCAGGATCTGCATTTGCTTTTATCAATAAATTATATATTGATTTGTGTCCACGTAAAGCAGCTAAATGAAGCGGCGTATAATTACCACCTCCATTAATTTCACTGGCGCACAGTTCTCCAATACGAAAACCTTGAGCCTCTAAAACTGATCGTGCTTTTCCTGTGTTTAAAATTGCGTAATTATGCAATGGTGTATATGTGCCTAGACTGTCAGAATAAATTATTCCATTTATTTCATTAACATTCGCACCGGCATTTAATAATTCTATTACCATTTTTACATCTCCCATTTCAGCAGCTAAATGCAATGCAGTATTATTGCCACGTGCGCTATCTTTTGCATTGACAACCACACCGTGCTGAAGGAGTAATCGCACACCTAAGAGATTATTTTGTAAAACCGCTTCATTTAGTGGAGTTTCGCCATAATCATCTGCATGATTGATATTCGCCTTATTCATAATTAGTAGTTGACTAATATCAATATGCATATGTCGCATAGAATTATAAAGTGAAGTACGACCATAACGATTTACAGCATCGGCGTTAGCTCCTCTATTAAGTAAATACCGCACTATTTCGAGTCGTTTAAACTCAGCAGCCCAATGTAAGGGCTTACCCACTCGAATATCTTCAGAGTCAACCAGTGAAGGATCGCTTTCAACTAATCTTTCTACAGCTTTCATTGCTCCTTTTTCTATCGCATTTGATAGCTCTTTTGGAAGTCCTTTGACTATTGCTCCACGATAAGTAGCTCTTTCAATTATTGAAAAAAATCGCATATAATATCTCCTTTTAAAAAATGAATCTTTATTGATAATACTACACATGATATTAATTACAATTTGTCAGTAATAGCGTGGTTATTATTAAAAATATTGTGTGCCTCGATAAAACGCACACTCCGGATTTAACAAAATGCGGGCAGAAAAACTCACACCTTCATTTACCTAAATTTTTTTAATTGAAAATCTTTGAAAAGAGCAGCTTTTAATAAAACTGTATCACCTGAGAAATCTTTTTTTCTAAGTCAGCCCCATAACTTATTAACAAGTTTACATTTTCATTATTTATATTAATAGCAGCAATAATTGCTGGCTCACGTCTTATAGGGTTTTCTAAATTAGGATTGCCACCATGATCTAGTAATATTTTTAATTGTAATGTGCTTTGATCACCCTCCATCATAGCTGCTATATATAGGGGATTTTCCATCCGGCGTAATTAAATTTGGATTTGCTCCCAATTTTAGAAGCTCTCTAAGAGCTGGAAGATTTTGTGTCTCTTCAGAAATAAACCACAATAAAGGTGTGGTGTAATCATCCATTTTATGAGCTATATAATTTACATTGGCACCTTCTTTAACTAATTTCTCCATTTTTGTAATATAAAAATGATCAACCTTGGTAGGCTAACTATTGCAATAAAACTTAATTTTTAAGACCGTTTCTACTTTAATTGATTCCCTAAAAATCATTTAATATTTTTTCCATTAATTCAGTCTTGCTAGTCACTTTGAATTTAATTTTAATCTTAGTCATGTATTGTTCGATCGTGCGCGGTGATAAATTTAAAATTTTTCCTATCATTTTTGACGTTTTCCCTTCCCTCACATAATGTAAGCATTGTGATTCACGGGATGTTAAATAAATCCCGTGAATATTTCTTAATGGTGGTTGCCATCGTGAATTAATGGTATTAGTTAATTTACAAAATGCTGACATAGCATTTTGAAAATCATATCCTAGATTCAAAGGAATAGAATATCCCATAATGCCTATTAATACGTTTTCTGCATTGTAACAGGGAACTTTTGCAGTAATAACCTGAAATAAAGTATTATCTCTGCGTTCACAAAACTCTTCTTTAATAATTAGCATCTCTGAATTAAGTGTTTCCAAATCATGTTTTATGGAAAAATCGGCAGCATTCTCTTTATAAAAATTATGGATCTTTTTTCCTATCGCTTGCTGAGGTGATTGGCAGCCTAACGTAGATGCGTTACGCTCATTGATATCTAAAATACTACTACTTTCGTGATCGAGAAAGATAATGTTTAATGGCAAATTAAACAGTTTCCCTACGGTAAGACCCTGATCGGTGTTTTTACCGGGCCCCATCAGTTTGACACCCTGTTGGTGAGATTTTTTGTCTAAAATAAGACCAATTTTCATGTTTGCTAACTGTAGATCTTGCACATTCATAGAAATTCTCCCGGTGTTGAACGGTGAATTTTAGCCCAAGATGATAAAAATGTACACAAAAAAAGGCCAAGATATGGCCACTTATGTATAGTATTTATACTCATACAAATGGGCCCACGATAAGCTGTATATAACTAGGAAAATGAGGGTTTTATTTGGCGAAATACGCAATTTAATTTGTGCTGGCAGATGCTGGGCTTCTGCTTTTGCTCAGCCCAGCCTGCATGACTGCATCATTCTGCATTTTTAAGAGCTACTAGGCCCGTTGTGATCTAACTGCCACGAAAACGAAACACTAGCATTAGCCTCCGTTGCACAAACCGAATCAGGTATTTTTATATTGGCAACCCCTTTCAATGCTCTATCTCCATCAACGCTGCAAGTTATCATTTGAGTCGGAGACGAACTTTGCGAGCAGCGGTTTGCAACCTGGGTGAGGTCCACTTCAAGTAAATATTTACTTTCAGCAGCAGGTATAATCAATAATGTGGCACTAACGTTAGCGTAATCAGTATAGCCACGTATCAGATATGGATTACCACAAGTCACTGTCCAGGATCCGCCAAGCGTCATAGGTTTTGCAAACGCAGTCCCGCTTAGTATGCAGATGCTTCCTATTAGCATACAAATCATTCTTTTTTTCATTTTTCTACCTTCTCATTATTATCAACAAAATTAAATAAAACATATTTCTCAGTTATTAAAAATACGTATTAAATACGCTATTCATGATATTAATATATTCAACAAATTAATCTTAGATTCAGCTTTATTCTCGATAAAAAGTAAATTCTTCATCCCACTCGGCTAGGGAGGGTAGCTAAAAGAACAAAGTCCCCCACAGGGTGGTGGCATTACTGGAGGGGGCGGAGGAATATAGAGGTGACCAGGTGTATAAATACATCCTGTTAAACTAATCGAAGTTACAATTAAAATAAAGCGAATAATTAATTTAATCTGATACATGTTTTTATTCTTTAAATAGCGTAAAATAATGAGAATCTTATTTTACAGTTTCAGCAATTTCTATAGGTAGAAAATACTAGCGTAGTACTACCAAAAATTATAAATAACTAATTTACCTTCCTAAGTCCTTTAATTTTTGACAAATTTAAATATTCTAATAGCTATATCCACGAAACGTATGGAAATCTGGATGAGCATAGTATTGCATTTGCTAAAATCAGCATATATATTCACGCCTAATATTGCGTAGTAGATAGGTAAATAAATTAAGGTGATGTATGAAAGAATTAGTTCAAACCCCTCAAGAAAAAACCACACAAAAAAATTATTTTTATCCGATGTCGGTTCCGAAACTTGTGATCATGCAATTCTGCACTTTTTTCCTGTATACCATATTTTGGTTGATGCAAAATTGGGACGCAGTAAAAAAAGCTGAGGGATCAAATATAAGCCCCTTCTGGAGAGCAATTAACTATTTTGCTCCTGTCATCATTGGAGCATCGGCTGCATTATTTCTTAAATCTGCTCTAGCAGCCATAATTGTTATTTTTATCTCTTACCTTATTTCAACAATTATTTTTTATATTTATTTTTATAGTTTATTGAAAAGAATTTATAAAGATACACCTAAAAAAGCCATATTGTTTACGGTACTCCCTTGGGTTTTTCTCCTCTTAGGAATGACCTTTCACCCATTAATGATAATTGGAATGGTAGGTAATATTATTTTATATGCATATATTCAAAATACAATTAACAATATAAATCGAGCAGACAATCGAGAAATACCGAAGGGATTAAATTGGACAGGTTACACAGTCATTATCATTTTCATAATGGGTATTATTTTTTCGTCTATTAATTCTCACCATAATATAACCAGCTCTCATCACAAAAATGGAAATATTACAGCATAATGACTTCAGAAACTTGGTAATATCAAGAATTGCGATGATTTATAGATGTATGTTGGGACAAGCGGACAGCCTATTCTGCTGCCGACCCCCTACGTCTTATTAAATGATCACACACAAGCCTGATTTCAGTGCCGGGTGCAGGGGCATAAGTTTTGCAAGTCTGTTGTTTTTGTTTGACATAAGTTTTTGTAGCACGCCAACAGCGCGCCAGCCTCCGCACCACGGCCCTCGCCGCGTCCTCCACACCCTGCAGGCAATTGCATAATCGAAACCAAGACTACCAAACAGAGAAGAATCAGGAAATGAACCATCACTATATTTATGGGCAATCTTACGCTCCAGCTGTTTTTTGTTTTCTACTAAATCGTGAAGTCTCGCGAATGCAAAGCGGTCAACTGCGGATAGACTTCTTTGTAAGTAACCAATCACCTGGCGCCAGACTAAATTACACTTATCATAATTATTTCCACTTGCTTGATATAAATTGTCCCATTCCCAGTTAAATATCGCAAAAGCATGAATGAGTGTTGGGATAGTTATAATGCATTTTAGAACACCTGGACTCACGTCTTTTCTGAATTGGATTAATGCATCTCGGAGTAGACTTTCATGCTGCATATCTTTATTAAGCGCAGCGGTCACCGTCTTAAATGAGCAAGCTCGAAGCGTGATTAATTCTGAGGGGCATCCATCCAAAATATGTATTCGTTTATAGAGGGCCCAAAGGATTAAAGCCTTTAAACAAAATGAATAACTCAGCTTGGAAGCGGGCTCGCAAAAAAGTAGAACTTGAACGTGTTCGAGTGCACGACTTGAAACATACCTTTGGAAGACGATTAAGAGCAGCTGGAGTAAGCTTCGAGGATCGACAAGATTTAAATCACATCGAAGATTACGACGCATTACTGAGCGGCAGAGTTACAGAATCTGTCGGCAGCAGCAAACAAAGCCATTGCAAATACAGACGTCAAACTCTCTGTCTAACCATGATAATAATAAGTGAAATTACTTGAGCCACTTACAGCTCACGAAAAAATCACGTGCAAAAAGTTAGGTTTGGTAATTCATTTTAAGAAGGTTTATAGTTATTTGATATGATTAAGAATTCTGGCGCACCCGGAGAGACTCGAACTCCCGACCACCTGGTTCGAAGCCAGATACTCTATCCAACTGAGCTACGGGTGCATGGAAAACGGATAGTAGCACACCTCTTTTACACCGGCAACCGCTGACTCAGATCAAATCACTTCATTATCAGGGGCTTGGAAACAATCATTTCTGTATCCTCTGATAGTATCATATGATACTATCAAGATATGCTCATGCCACCCATTAGCATTACCAACGACATCCTTAATCTTTCGGTTTTCATTGCAGAAATACTGGGGTCACTAGATGCCCTTCATTTTGAAAGACCTGAAATCAGTTTACGTAAAGATAACAGAATTCAGACCATACAAAGTTCATTAGCGATCGAAGGAAATACTTTATCCTTAGAACAGGTGACTGATCTCATCAATAACGTCCCCATTATAGGTCCTAAAAAAGACATTCAAGAAGTAAAAAATGCCATCGTTGCCTATGACGCGATTAACCAATATAAGTTTCAATCAAGTGCCTCACTAAAAAAAGCCCATCATCTTTTGATGCAGGAATTAATAAATGATGCCGGCACGTTTAGAGCGGGAAATGTGGGTATTTTTGCTGGTAACAAAGTAGCTCATGTTGCGCCACCCGCAAAACGAGTCCCCAAGCTCATGAATGATTTATTTGATTTCCTCAAATCCAAAGACAAGCTATCCTTGCTAATTAAAGCCTGTATTTTTCACTATGAACTTGAATTTATTCACCCTTTTTCAGATGGTAATGGACGGATCGGCAGACTGTGGCAACAGGTGATACTTATGCAATATCATCCCGCATTTGAATTTTTATCAATCGAGTCATTAATTAAAACAAAGCAAAGAGAGTATTATGATGTATTAGGTCAGTGTGACTCGAATGGTGAGTCCACATTATTTGTCGAATTCATTTTGCAATTAATTTATGAAGCGTTGCTTGATTATCAGAGTATGATTAAATATATTCCCAACACCAGGCAAAGTAGGATTAATTCTGCAGCCAATCGATTTAACGATCACTGGTTCTCTCGTCAAGATTATATGCAGCTACACAAAACTATTTCCCCTGCTACAGCAAGCAGAGATTTAAATTATGCTGTTTCGGAAAAAATAATAGTTAGGCAGGGAGATAAAAGACTCGCTAAGTATAGGTTCAAAGATTAATTTTTTGAACTAAGTAATTTAAAATTTTATAAGCCAACTCAGCTTTAGGCAGCAGCGGCAATTCATCCACTTTATTTTCCGTCACTATAAATACTTTATTGTCATCCATTTCAAATCCTTTGCCCGCCCCCACTTCATTCGCAATCACCATATCTAATTTTTTGCGCTGCAATTTTTGTTTGGCATTTTCGATTAAATCCTGTGATTCGGCGGCAAAGCCTACGACCATTTTAGGACGATTTTTATGTGCGGCAACTTCTGCAATAATATCTGGATTAGGGACAAGTTGAATATTTAAATGATCTTGGCTTTTTTTAATTTTTTGCGAAACGTATTTTTCGGGACGATAATCAGCGACAGCGGCAGTTCCAATAAAAATATCCACGTTCGTTAAATTTAGCATAACCTCTGTATGCATTTCAGCGGCAGATTCCACTGTTTTAAATTGCACACCAGCAGGAGGATTAATTTGAGTAGGCCCAGAAATTAAAATAACTTCAGCACCTAAATTTCTAGCCGCATTTGCAAGCGCGTAACCCATTTTTCCCGAGCTAAAATTAGTGATACAGCGTACGGGATCGAGCGCTTCACGCGTCGGGCCCGCCGTGATTAGGATTTTTTTTTTATTTAATTTTTGATTATTTTCGTAATATTGTTTTATATGCGTAATAATTTCATCGGGTTCTAACATTCGACCTAAGCCCACATCACCACATGCTTGGTCACCATGAGCAGGCCCCCAAATCTGAAAATGGTGTTGCTTGAGAAGTTTAATATTCGATTGCGTCACTGAATTATGCCACATCTGTTGATTCATAGCGGGCACTACTGCAATAGGCGCCGTGGTAGCCAAACATAAAGTCGTTAATAATGTTTCAGCAAAACCATACGCTAATTGCGCAATAATATCAGCGGTCGCGGGAACGATAACTATCATGTCAGCCCAACGTGCTAATTCGATATGCCCCATGGCATTCTCAACCGCCAAACTGAATAAATCATCTCGCACCGGATGACCCGATAAAGCCTGTAAAGTTAATGGCGTAATAAATTGTTTGGCGGCTTCAGTCATCACCACTTGCACATCTGCTTTATTTTCGCGTAAAAGACGAACTAAATCCGCGCTTTTATATGCACTAATACCGCCGGTGACTCCAATGAGAATATTTTTATCTTGCAAGCTCATCTATTTCATCCAAATAAAAATTATTTTCAATTAAATTCTCGGCTATTTGAATTGCGTTTAATGCAGCACCTTTACGTATATTGTCAGCGACTACCCATAAATTGAGATGCTGAGGGTGCGAAGGATTTTGACGCACCCGACCAACGAATACAAAATCGGAATTGGCACCATGCGTAAAAGCCATGGGATAACCTTTTTCAGGTTTAATGACTTTAACGCCTGGAGCCTTACGCAATAATTTAAGCGCATTTTCCGGTGTAATCGATTTTTTTGTTTCAATATGCACAGCTTCCGAATGTCCGAAAAAAACTGGTACTCGAACTGCAGTCGGATTTACTACTATACTCGAATCATTCAAAATTTTATGAGTTTCCCACACCATTTTCATTTCTTCTTTGGTGTAGCCATTTTCTAGAATGACGTCTACTTGCGGAATAACGTTAAAAGCAATTTGAGCGGGAAATACTTTAGGTACCGCATTTTGTGCATTCATTAATTCCGTGGTTTCACGCGCTAATTCATCGACCGCCGAACGACCCGCACCCGATACCGCTTGATAAGTTGCCACGTCAATGCGGCTAATTCCAACTGCATCGTAAATCGGTTTTAATGCCACTAACATTTGTATGGTTGAGCAATTTGGATTGGCAATGATTTTTCTTTTGTAATATTGCAGGATAGCTTCAGGATTCACCTCTGGAATAATTAATGGAACATCCTCGTCGTATCGAAAATGCGAAGTATTATCGATGGAAATACAACCTGCAGCAGCGGCTTTCGGCACGTATTTTTCTGAAACTTTACCGCCCGCAGAAAAAAATGCAATCTGCACTTTAGAAAAATCAAAATCCGCAACATCATGCACTATCGCGCTGTGACCACCGAAACGTAAATTAGTACCAGCAGATTTTTCGCTCGCTAACGGATATATTTTATTAACGGGGAATTTACGTTCTTCTAATATTTCTAAAATTACGCTACCAACTAAACCCGTTGCCCCAACTACAGCAATATCATAAGTGGGAGTCATGCTCTCTCCAATAAATTTAAAGATTTTGCGCTTTATGACGTAAATAATGATCCATTAAAACCAGAGCTAACATCGCTTCTGTGATGGGAACTGCGCGAATTCCAACACAAGGATCATGGCGCCCTTTAGTGACGACTTCGACAACTTCATTATCAATATTTACAGTTTTACCCGGTTTGATAATACTCGAGGCCGGTTTAAATGCTACATTTACCACAATATTTTGTCCGGTGGAAATGCCACCCAAAATTCCGCCAGCATTATTCGATAAAAATCCATCCGGTGTCATTTCATCACGGTGCTGTGAACCTCGTTTTTTCACAACTAAAAATCCCTCGCCAATTTCCACACCTTTTACCGCATTAATTCCCATCATTGCTTGCGCAATATCCGCATCCAAACGTCCAAACACGGGCTCACCTAAACCGACAGGAACGTGCTCTGCAATGACCGTAATATTCGCACCAACGGAATCACCCTCGCGGCGAATATGAGTGATGTATTCTTCTAATTGATTAATTTTATCCGGATCAGGAAAAAAAAATGGATTTTGTGCGACAGACAAAATATCAATTTTTTCCGCACGAATTTCACCTATTTGATTTACATAAGCATATATATGTAAACCTAATTTTTCTCTTAAATATTTTTTAGCAATCGCACCAGCTGCAACACGCATCACTGTTTCGCGCGCAGATGCACGACCTCCTCCTCGATAATCACGAATGCCATATTTTTTTAAATAGGTATAATCAGCGTGTCCAGGTCGAAATAAATCTTTAATTGCCGTGTAATCTTTCGATCGTTGATCTTGATTTAAAATCATTAATCCAATGGCAGTGCCCGTTGTTTTACCTTCAAAAACGCCCGCGATAATTTGCACCTCATCCGCTTCTTTACGTTGTGAGGTATAACGCGATTGTCCCGTTTTACGGCGATTCACTTCCGGCTGAATATCTTCGACCGATAAATCTAAACCCGGAGGACAGCCATCAATAATTGCCAATTGTCCCGGCCCGTGACTTTCACCGCACGTCGTGACTACAAATAATTGTCCGAAACTATTACCTGCCATTACCAATTAATCTCATCAATTTGTTTTTTGGTTAAAAGAAAAATGCCTTGGCCACCACGCTCTTGCTCCAACCATACAAAGGGAACTTGTGGTAACCGCTGAATTAACGCATCTTGCGAATTTCCAACCTCTACTAATAAAATTCCCTCTGGATTTAAATGTTTATTTGCCTTTGCAATTAATTCTAGCACGATTTTTAAGCCATTATCGCGGGCCTCAAGAGCTATTCGCGGTTCGTGCAAATATTCTTTCGGTAGCATTGTCATCTCTTCGGCACCCACATAAGGCGGATTACTCAAAATCACATCGTAACACTTATCACCCAGCGCCTGAAAACAATCCGAATGAATTAAATTAATTTGCTGTTGTAAACCATAATGGTCCACATTAATTTTCGCCACAGCCAAAGCTTCGTCACTGATATCCACCGCATCTACGCGTGCGTCTGGAAAATTGAGCGCAGCAATAATGGCTAACGCGCCACTGCCTGTGCCAACTTCTAAAATGGATTGTACAGTATCTGCATCAATCCACGGCTCAAAATGTTTTTCAATCCATTCAGAGAGGGGTGAACGTGGAATTAAAACATTTTCATCAACGTAAAATTGCATTTGGGCACACCAGGCCTGATGTGTAATATATGGCAAAGGTTTGCGCAATTCCACGCGCTCCTGAATCGCTTTCACTAAACCTTTACGTTCGGCAGTCGTTAAACGTGAATGAAACACTAAAGGATCAGATTCCATCGGTAAATGCAGTAACTGTAATACAAGCTGTACCGCCTCATCCCAGGCATTATCCGTTCCGTGGCCAAAAAATAAATGCTTTTGACGAAACACTGAGGTCGCCCAACGAATAAAATCGCCGACACATCTCAGCTCCTTGCCAGCATCTTGATAATCGATATTTTGCATTTTTGACTCCAGAGCCTTAGTGTACCATGCTCATAGTATAGAATTTTATGATGCGAGCTCATGCCTAGAAAAAAACCAAATATAACGCCCGCAGAAAGGGAATTATTTCGTAAAACGATGGAAGATGCACGTCCTTTAAAGCACGACACCGCCCCCATCGAACCGCCAAAAAAAAGAGCAAAAAAATATCGTCACAGCGAAGACAGTACAGTTACACCTGAAGACAGCGGACATTATCTCGATAAAATAGGGCCAGATGATTGGCTAGGCGGTGAAACCCTTATCCATTTTGCGCGCAATGGCATTCCTCATCGCTTACAAAATCAATTACGCCGCGGTCAAATGGGAATTCAAGCGCGTTTAGATTTACATCGCATGACTAGCAATGAAGCACTCTTTGCCACCAAAAGTTTTTTACACAGTGCCGTTCTGCAAAATAAAAAATGCGTCCTGATTGTGCATGGAAAAGGCGGTCAACCCGGCAAGGCGATTTTAAAAAATTTGCTTAATTTATGGTTGCGTGATCAGCCAGAAGTATTGGCTTTTTTTTCTGCTAAACCACGTCATGGCGGAAATGGAGCTTTATATGTATTATTAAAAAGTAGGAAAAACTATGAAGAATGACGTCATTATCCTTGGAATCGCAGGCCCCTCTGCTTCGGGTAAAAGTTTACTCGCGAATACGATCGTCAATGAACTGGGCTCAGACGCAGTTATGGTTATTTCTGAAGATTCTTATTATAAAGATTTATCGGAAATTAGCGTCGAAAACCGCAAAGAAATTAATTACGATCATCCAGACGCACTCGATCATGCTTTATTGCAACAGCATTTGACACAACTGCAACAAGGAAAATCGGCAGACATTCCAATTTATGATTATGCAAAACATCAGCGTAGCTCTGAAACTAAAAAAGTAGGCCCACATCAAATTATCGTGTTAGAAGGAATTTTATTGTTTGTGGAAAAAAATCTGCGCGATATGATGGATATTCGCATTTTCATGGACACACCTTTAGATATTTGTTTAGTACGACGTTTGCAACGCGATATTATCGAGCGTCAGCGCGACATTCATTGTATTCTCGCACAATATCAAAAAACCGTACGACCCATGTATTTACAATTTATTGAGCCTTCTAAACGATATGCAGATATTATTGTTCCGCGCGGCGGTGAAAATCGAATTGCAATCGACATGATTCAAGCCAAAATGCGTGAATTACTCAATATTCAAAAGTAATAAGGAGATTACAATGGCAAGCGATAAAATTAAAAAATATCTAGACGAAGCCAAAATTAAATATATTACGATTAAGCATTCACCCTCATACACAGCGCAAGAAATTGCTGAAATAACCCATATTTCAGCCAAAGAATTTGCTAAAACCGTGATTGTAAAAGCGGACGATAAATTATTAATGGTCGTTTTGCCTGCCCACACCAGAGTTAATTTTGAAGCGCTCAAAAAAGCAAGCGGGAAAAAAGATATTGCACTCGCGAGCGAAACTGAATTTGAGCAGTGTTTTCCCGGCTGTGAATTGGGCGCAATGCCCCCATTTGGAAATTTATTCGATATGCCTGTTTATGTGGATCGACGTTTAACGAAAGACGAAAAAATTGCATTTAATGCCGGCACGCATTCAGAATTGATTAAATTAGATTATCGTGATTTTGCGCGTTTAGTTCAGCCTACTATTGTGGATATGCAATAAAATCAGACCCTAATTTTACATTCTCGCAATTGAAAATAACTCGCGTTCTATATATGATAGTCATCAGTTTTTTGATAAGGAAATTAAATTGCAAGAAAAGCACGCACCGCCAGTAATCATCAAAAAAAAATGGCAAACACCACAAACTGAACTCATCCATTATACAAGAACAGCAGCGGGTATCGGACCTATTGCTGACGATATTCTTTCCACTAGACCCAGTTAGTCCATGTCGCTTATTTACGGCTCCTTAAATTTTAATGCAGAACAGACGCAACCTTTAACATTTACAAATTTGACCTCTTCCGAATGTCATATTGAACACCCGATCCTTTTACAATCTTGGATCAAAGCCGATTTATGCAATAAAACTCAAAAAACTATTGCGCTGCTAAAAGAATCTGAACTCGTTATCCTCGCTGATGCCAGAATTTATAATCGTTGCACACTTGCAGAAAAAGTCGGTGTTAAGCATTTATTATCAAGTCTTTCAGATGCAGAATTAATTTTATTTTGCTATCAGAAGTATAGCGAACAATGTGTCGACCATTTAATTGGCGACTTTGCATTTGCGATTTGGAATTCAGCAACAAAACAATTATTTCTCGCACAAGATCCTTTAGGTCAACGCGTGCTTTTTTATAAAATAAGTCCTGAAAAATTTAGTTTTGCTAACCTAGCGCGCCCCATCTTGCAAGATGGAAAATATACGCATGATAAACACCAAATAGCTTATTTTTTAACTTTAATTGACACCCATAGTGACACTTGCTTTCAAGATGTTAAAAGAATTCCACCCGGACATACTTTGACTTTTTGTCTGCGCGACAAAAAATTACAGTTACAACAATATTGGTCAGCACAGGAGTTAATGCAAAATCCAATCCGTTATTCATCTCCCGTTGATTATTACACAGAATTCCGCGAATTATTTCAGCAAGTCATTACTGAATATGTTAGCTCTGCAGAGTCTATTGGAAGTCAACTCAGTGGTGGATTAGATTCCTCAACTGTAACTTGTATAGCGGCCGCGTTATTACAAAAAAACAATATTACATTAAACGCTTTTTGTCACGTCCCCTCACCAGGATTCTTTCAGCAACCTACTCCCAACTGGAATTACAGTGATAAACCATATATGCAGGCGGTCGCCGAACAATATAAAAATGTACAATTAAATTTTATTGAAGACAGTGATAAACAGTTTTTCTCTCTTTCACCTGAACTGCATTTTTGGCTAGAACACCCGCCATTAAATCCTTGCAATTTGTTATGGTTAATTTCTTCGGTAAAGAAAGCCCAAAGCTTAAATGTAAAAAATATTTTATGCGGCACCGTTGGCAACTTTACAGTTTCTTGGACGGGCTCTAATTCCATCACTAACTCATCTTCAAAAAATATAAAAAAGTTTATTTGGGCTAAACGAAAAAGAATTTCAGAATGGCGGCAAGGCCGTCGTTACTTTCGTCCCTGGGGACATTTTTCTGCTGTCAGCAATAAATTGGCCCGCGAAATCGGTCTTTATCAACATTATAATTTATTTAGCCCCATCGAAAATCGAATGCAAATAAAAGACGATCGGTTTTTTGTTTTCGCAACTGGTATTCGCTGTATTACAACGGCCGTTTATACGGTTATACGTTTGCTCTATGGAGTGAGTTTTATGGACCCGACGGCAGATCGACGGATCGTCGAATTTTGTTTGCGAGTGCCCCCAGAAATATTTGGCAATGCTTCAGGAACTCGATTATTGATACGAAATAGCATGCACGGGATAATTCCAGAAATGATTATCAACCGCCAATCCCGCGGTATGCAAGGCGCTGATTGGTACAAGAAAATTGAAAAACAAAAACATGATATTGAACAATTATTAAAATCTTGGCGTAAAACCGAAGTCAATAATTATATTGACATTAAAATGTTACTACACGATTTTAAAAAATGGGACTATCAAAAAGTTGCTGCCAGCCAAGGTAAAGAATATTTAAACTTTGAATTACGTTATCGTTCGAAATTATTACGTGCCATGGAGATGGGACTTTTTATCGAAAATTCAAAAAATTAAATCTCTCTTTCGTTTTTAAAATGTCGAATTGCTTTAAAAACAGCTGCTAATGATAGAACCTTGAGACGCGAGTGTGGAAGGTATGAAGATGGTGGAGATCGCAAAGAAGATAAACGTGATACAAAGTTCGCTAAGGGAATAAAGACGCAGATTTACTCTGGTTATTCTAATTTTTTTATTATCAGCTTTACAATTCGTCAGCAAATTCTCCTTAACCACTCCGACAGCATTCCTTAACTTTCATTTAATTAATAAATATTCTTCTATTAATAAAATTTTAATATCAATATATTAATATAAATGAATTGCATCTAGGAGAAGAAAAATGCTTTATATTGAATTAACGGACAACTACAAATTCGAAAATGTAAATGGTCATGATGCATTAGTCAATCTAAATACGACCACTGTTATTTATCTATCCGGAAAAAATAGCATCATTTATAAGTATCTTTTAGGAATTCGGTCTCACGAAATCATGATTTATTCCTTTCCTCCTCCTAACACGTCGCAAACTTTTTTAGAATATTTACCCGAAAAGGACGGTTTATTGCCCTGCAAATGGAAAACTGTTGTAACAGGCAAAGATAAAAATCAATTTCAATCCAAAACAGTGAACAACTTGCGTTTTTATCAAAGTGTTCCTGACATGTTTTCGGTAAATCGTTTAAAAGAACTTGAGCATTGGAATGAAGAACAACGTTGGAATCGCCGACATAGTGGCGACTCCCCGAAGAGCACTTAAGTTTCCTTATCTATGCTAGTCAAAGTACGGATGCTTCGAGTCGCTAATCATTTTCAACGCAAAAGCGCAAAGAAAAAAGACACAAGGGAAGAGTTGAGTGGGTATGCATTGCCTACAAAAAATGATTTTGCGTCAGAAAATCTTCATCACTTATTTTCAGCTATTTTATGAATTAACTCTTTAAGCGCAGGGTCTCTCGGCTCGTCCGCATGCATCAGCCAATCGAATAAATGCACGTCCTCTTCTTCGAGTAATTTTTCGAAAAGTTGTTGCTCTTGCGGAGTTAATTGTGCGAAATGACGATCGAAAAAATTTAATAATAAAATATCTAATTCCAACATACCACGGCGACACTTCCAGCGAATTCTACGTTGATTTATCTCATCCATTTATTTTTCCACATAACGCACACGCTGGGTGACACCGCACAATAACCCATATCCTATGGTATCAGCATAGGCCGCTACTTTCTCAATCGGTAGACCTTCACCCCATAAAGTCACAGTATCGCCAACTTTAGCATCCGGATATGAACGTAAATCAATACTAATAATATCCATTGAAACGCGACCAACTAGGGGGCATATTTTTCCTTTGATTAATGTCGGAGTTCCACTTACTGCATGACGAGGATAACCATCTCCATAGCCTACCGCCACCATCCCCACGGGCATATCTTCGGGCGCACTCCAAGTGCAGCCATATCCAATAAAATTATTTTTTTTTAAGATTTTCTTGGCAATGAGTTTCGCCGTCAAAGTCATCACTGGTTTCAAGCCTTCGAGTTGTCCAGTGCGATCAGCAAATGGAGATACCCCGTATAAAATGATCCCCGGTCGTACCCAGTTCGCGTGCGCATGCGAATAAGCTAATATTCCTGCAGAATTCGCAATGCTTTTAGGAGCATCAATGTGCTTCGTTACTTTTAAAAATTGTCGAATCTGATTTTCAGTATGCTGTTTATTTTTATTATCAGCATCTGCGAGATGCGTCATAATACCAAAAGGTTTTTGCACCGCGGAGATTTTTTGTAAACGATCATAAACTTCATCGAATTCCTCAACTGCAAAACCAAGCCGATGCATTCCGGTATCGATCTTCAGCCAAATATTGAGTGGTTTGGAAAATTTATAATTTTCTAAAATTTGCAATTGTGTGCCATGATGAATAACGGCGCCAATATTATTTTCTTCAAATAATCTTAATTCAGTTTCATCTAAAAAACCTGCCATCACAAATATGGGAACGATAATATTCGCGCGGCGTAAAGCCAGTGCTTCTTCAACACACGCCACACCCAACGCATCAACTTCCGTTAACCACTTTGCTGTACGTAATAATCCGTGCCCATAACCGCTACTTTTTATCATAGCCCAAATGGAAGCACCCGCAGTCAATTTGCGGACAAGATTAAAATTATGCTGAAAAGCGGCTCGGTCTATGGACGCGATGACATCTCTGCTCACTTAAGAATCATCCCCAAATGAAATAACGCCGGAAGATTTTTCATATGAATAATTATCGAAGCGTGTGTATTGACCGCGAAAAGTAAGGTTAATTTTTCCTATGGGACCATTACGCTGTTTAGCAATAATAATCTCAGCTTTACCTTTTTCTTGTGTATCCGGATAATAAACTTCTTCTCGATAAATAAATAAAATTAAATCGGCATCTTGCTCAATCGCACCGGATTCACGTAAGTCAGACATGACTGGACGTTTATCCGTACGCTGTTCCAATCCACGATTTAATTGCGATAATGCAATGACGGGCACATTTAATTCTTTAGAAAGCGCTTTTAACGCGCGAGAAATTTCTGAAATTTCAGTGGCACGATTTTCTTTAGATTGTGGCACCTGCATTAATTGCAAATAATCCACCACGATTAATCCTAAACCATCTTGTTCGCGCGCAAGTCGTCGCGCCCGTGCTCGTAATTCACCCGGTGTCAATGCGGGGGTATCATCAATAAAAAATTTAGTGCCGGATAACATGGAAATTGCGGAAGTCACGCGTGGCCAATCATCATCGGCCAATTTACCCGTACGAACTTTATGCTGATCGATTGAACCCAAAGAAGAAATCATCCGCATCACTAACGATTCTGACGGCATTTCCAAGCTAAATACTAACACCGGTTTATTCGAAGCAATTGCTACATTTTCTGCGATATTCATGCCTAACATGGTTTTACCCATGGAAGGACGTCCTGCCACAATAATTAATTCACCGGGATGCAATCCAGATGTCATTTCATCAAAGTCAGCAAATCCACTAGATAAACCCGTCAAAGGTTCCGTTGAATGATAAAGCGCATCAATTCGATCCGTGGCTCGCGCTAATAAAGTTCCAATATCAATTGGTCCGGTTCCACGCGCGCCTTTTTCTGCGATAGAAAATACACTACGTTCTGCAATATCTAATAATTCTTTGATATCACGACCTTCCGGATTTAGCGCACTATCCGTAATGTCGGTACCGGTTGCAATTAATTGTCGTAATACCGAGCGTTCTCGAACAATTTCAGCATACGCCGTAATATTTGCCGCACTCGGCGTATTTTTGGCGAGCTCATACAAATAACTTTCGCCCCCAATGGTTTCTAACTTCTGGTCCGTTTTTAGGAGATCAGAAATAGTGAGGACATCAAATGGTTTGGTTTGCTCAGCCAATCGCGCAATCGACTGAAAGATGAGGCGATGATCATGTCGATAAAAATCCTCGCCACAAATCTTATCGGCAACACGATCCCAAGCTCGATTGTCGAGCATGAGCGCACCTAAAACAGATTGTTCTGCTTCAATAGAGTGTGGCGGCACGCGGGGTTGAAAAGATTTATCCGTTGTTGCCGATTTCGTTTTATTGGGAATAAATGTTTGGTTTGACATGCAGTTAGTGTAGCATTTTTGGGGAGAAACTCGAGAAAAAATGCAATGAGTGAACCGAGGAGTTTATCCTCGGTTCACGAATAGACTATTTTTCAGCTTCGACTAAAACTTTTACGTTAGCAGTAATATCACTGTGCAACGCAATTTCCAAGCTGTATTCGCCGGTATGACGAATTGGACCTTCAGGCATTCTCACTTCATTTTTATGTAAATCCATTCCGTCACGCTGAGCGGCATCAGCAATATCGCGCGGACTAATGGATCCGAATAATTTGCCCTCTTCACTCGCTTTTGCGCTAATTTTTAAAGTCGCTTGATTGAATTTCTCTGCACGCTGTTGTGCTTCAGTTAATTTATCAGCTTCTTTACGCTCGAAATCCGCACGACGTGATTCGAAGGCCTTAAGATTTTCTTCTGTCGCTTGAACAGCTTTTCCATATGGAATGAGGTAATTACGGCAATAACCATTTTTTACCGTCACCAAATCACCTATGTTACCTAAATTGGCAACCTTTTCTTGTAAAATGACTTTCATGAGTCTACCCTCTTATGCTTAAAATACGTAATTTCCGAAAATCGATCCAACTGTCGATGAAACCAATACCCGCCATAAACAGTAAAACCAGTTTCGGGAAGAATAATAAAATTAATGCCGCTATTACCGGAATAAAGTAAGAATAATACATTGAGCTTGTCGATTTACTTCCGCTAAGCGAACTCGTAAATATATAAAGTAATAAACTAAATCCACCAAAAATAAATGGTAATAACACAATAGAAGTCAGTGAAATCAACCATTCTATCCGCCAAATGAAAGTAGAAATTACAATGAGTGCTACGGCCAATGCCAAAATACGATGAATGCGAATATGATAAAATTCATGTTTTTGCTGCGAAGAGAAAATCGCAAATTGCCATATACGCGCCAACATCAAATAAATTATTGAAATTAACGCAATCACCATGTACAAGCCGCCAATTAATAACGGCGAAATACTATCGAACGATTGGAAAAATTCTTTATCCATTTGTACGATTTGATGAATCGGTTGCGCTAATACATGCTCCAAACCACCCAGTAAAAAATTCTGGATAGGTAGCGGCAAGAGATAAATGGACACTACTAGTATGGCTCCCAATACTGTAGCGGCTTCTAACACACGCGACCAATTGCGAAATTTATGCAGTAAGGCTGCAAAAAACCAGCAAAAGGCACACACTAAAAATGAAATATCATATAAAAGTGCGGCCTGCGGTAATTTCCATGTCGCGGCCACAGCCGGTAAAATTGCCCATGCTAATAAACCTAAACCAGGTACGACTCCACTTTGCAAAGTTACGAGTGCAACAATAACAGCAGCGATGGCATTACCCGGCCAGGGTAATAGAACGCCAATCAAAGTAGCCAAACTACTTCGAAGATTATTGGCTAACAGATAGTGACCCAGTCTAGGCATATTTCGATACTCTTAGCTGAAACACAAATTATTTGTGAGTATCGCAATAAGGCAATAATGCTAGAAAACGTGCCCGCTTAATCGCCTGTGCTAATTGTCTTTGATATTTAGCACTGGTACCGGTAATTCGGCTAGGTACGATACGTCCAGATTCCATTACATAATCTTTCAAAATATCGAGATCTTTATAATCGATTTCTTTAACGTTTTGAGCCTTAAAAACGCAATATTTTTTACGTCTGAAATAAGATGCCATTTTAATTAACCTCTCTCGTCATGATGATCAACAGCTTCGTACTCTACTAAGTCAGACTCTTCTCCGCGTCCACGGTCTCGATCTTTACGTGATGATTTTTTCTCAAGCGATTTCATCATTGGAGAAGGTTGGATAACCGCTTCATTACGCGCCAACACCAAATTACGTAGCACAGCGTCGTTGTAACGGAAGGTATTTTCTAACTCGTTCAAAGCCTCTTTGGAACATTCTATGTTCAATAAAATGTAATGCGCTTTATGCACCTTATTGATTGAGTAAGCTAATTGACGGCGGCCCCAGTCTTCCAAGCGGTGGACCTTGCCTCCATCTTTTGCAATAATGGCTTGATATCGCTCAAGCATTGCAGGAACTTGAGCGCTTTGGTCAGGATGGACCAAAAACACGATTTCATAATGTCTCATAATAATCCTCTCGGTTTAAACAGCCCCCATTTATGCTGTGGGGCAAGGATAAAGCTCTGTATTTTAACAAATGTCAGTTTAAAAGCAACACATTTATGGCACAGGATGGATAGGCAAATCCTGCGCAAACTGATATAATTTTAGTAAATTCAAAAGATTGAGTATCCCAATGATTTTGACCGAAGATTTTGGTAGCGGCGATTATCGTATCAACGCATACGAGCCAGGAATCATTACCATCAATAAGAAAGAATACACTCATAGCTTAATCATATCGGCACATCAACTGTTGAATGATTGGCGTCCTCAGAATTTAGCTGAACTGAATGCAGAAGATTTACAACCCTTAGTGGATTTGGCACCCACCGTCATTTTGTTGGGAACCGGGAAACGGTTCATACTGCCTGATAATAAAATATTCGCGAGCTTGGCTGAAAAGGGTATCGGCATCGAATATATGGATACTGGAGCTGCCTGTCGCACTTTCATGGCGCTCATGTCCGAAGGACGTAATGTCGTAGCTGCATTATTAATCGATTGAGAAGAGAAGCGGATGGATAAATTAACAATTGCAATTGCACAATTAAATTTATTAGTGGGTGATATCGAATATAATGCCGATCGAGTCATCGAAAACGCAGAACGCGCAAAAACTGAATTTAATGCGGATATTGTCATTTTTAGCGAACTCACTTTAACAAGTTATCCCCCCGAAGATTTATTATTTCGTCCGATGTTATATAAAAGAGTGCATCAGGCACTCGATAAAATTTGTGGCAATATTAAAAATATTGCTGCAGTGGTTGGCTATCCAAATAATCATGATGATAAATATTATAATCAAGCCGCTGTTATTGAAAATGGAAAAATCGTCGCGACCCATACCAAAGAAATACTACCAAATTATACGGTATTTGATGAGAAACGTTATTTTTCTCCAGGTCATCAACCCACAATCTTTGAAATTAAAGGCATTAAAATTGGTTTATTAATTTGTGAAGATATTTGGGCTGAAGATCCCATCAAAAAAGTTGTCGAAAATGGCGCCCAATTAATTATTGTCATTAATGCTTCTCCGTTTGCGATCGATAAATCTTATGTCCGTCGCAATCTTCTGCAAAAACGCAGTAAAAAATTTAATGTGCCTATCGTTTATGCTAATTTAGTAGGCGGTCAAGATGAATTAGTCTTTGATGGCGGCTCAATGGTCTATGATCATCAAGGTCAACTCTGCCAACAAGCTAAATATTTTCAAGAAGATTTTTTAAAAATCGAATTCGATTTAAATTTAAATATTTTAACAAAACATATTTTGCCTGCCGAACCTTTAGATGAAGAAAAAGTATATCAAGCATTAGTTTTGGGTGTGCGCGATTATATTGAAAAAAATCATTTTCCAGGCGCAGTATTAGGACTTTCTGGTGGAATTGATTCTGCGTTAACGCTCGCCATTGCGTGCGACGCCATCGGCAGTCATCGGGTTGAAGCTATCATGATGCCTTCACGCTATACGGCAGACATGAGCATTGAAGATGCCAAAGCCGAAGCCATCTTATTAAATGCTAAATATTCCATTATTGAAATAGAAAAACCCTTCTCCGCTTTTTTAACTGTTTTAGCAGATGAATTTAAAGATTATAAAAAAGATACCACCGAAGAAAATTTACAAGCACGCTGTCGCGGAACGATTTTAATGGCAATTTCCAATAAAAAAGGGTCGATTGTTTTAACCACAGGAAATAAAAGTGAAATGGCCGTGGGGTATGCAACATTATATGGCGATATGGCCGGCGGATTTTGTGTATTAAAAGACGTTTATAAAACTATGGTTTATCGACTCGCCCGCTATCGCAATACAATTTCAGCGGTTATTCCGGAAAGAGTGATAACGCGTCCCCCGACTGCAGAATTAGCCCCCGATCAACTCGATCAAGATAGTTTACCACCCTACCCGATTTTAGATGAAATTTTGGAAAAATTTGTGGCGCAAGATCAAGATGCCTATACCATCGCTAAAGCAGGCTTCGATTTAGAAGTTGTAAAAAAAGTCGTGCGCATGGTGATTCGCAATGAATATAAACGTCGCCAAGCACCACCCGGAATTCGCATTACCGGACGTGCGTTTGGTAAAGATCGCCGTTATCCCATTACAAATGCTTATTTCAAACATTATTTTGCGCGATAGCTCGCACTTCGCTGGTAGTGGTTTCCGCCTTTTTGCCGAAATTCGTAATAGAATGTTCTATTAATTCTTTTAATGGATAAACTGCTTGTTTCATTTGCAGAGTGGGTAAATCATTGCGTTCTTGAGGTTGATTTTCGTTATTCTTAATTTCAGACATCAGTAAATTTAATGAAGTATTATATCGATTAAAAATACTTATTTTTTCTAAATTACTATTAGCTTGTGCTACAGACTTATTTCGCTCGACAAGCATATTCAGTGTTTTTATCCAAGGGCTTAGGATAGTATGTTTTAGTAAAGGTGGGACTCCAATACCGATTATATTCAATCGAATCAGCGCTGTATTATTAGGGTTATTTAAGATGCTTAAGATTGCCGCCATATAATGATTTTTATTTAAATTAAAAGTATGGGAACCGGAAAGCAAATTATAAAAATCGCCTCCAGGCTCATAAGGCTCGAGTTCTAATGTAGCATGAAAGGTAATTTCACGGAGCGGACTAGATGCTAAAATATTGAGAATTAAGCTCCAAAGCGCTTGATGTTGAGTTGCAGCGTTAATTTTTAATCGCTTTACTTGATCGAATTGATCTCTTAAAGTATTTAATTTATCTAGCAATCTACTCACCATGATGTGGTCGGGATCAGACTTCCTGCTAACCCCTAAATTTATTAGGAAATCCGAAACCGCCACCACATAATTATCAACTTGCTCTGTCACACTGCGACCATCAAGATACTTCTCTAATAAGAAAAAAATTTTTTCATAATAGCGGTCATTCAGCGCGTTAAAAGCAACTGACCCAATCAAGGAATGCGCTAGACGCTGGGTCACTTCAGTTTTAATTATTTCAGGTTTAAAATCACGGGTGACAGATACACGCATTAAAGCAATGTCCGTAATACCCACGCTCATCTCAAGCAGAGCTCTGATTTGAGATATTTTTGTTTCGTCTTTTTCATCTATTGTTGATAATATCCTATGAAAATAATATGCATTTATTAATGCGGCACAATCATAATGTTTATTTTGTTTTGCATATTGATAGGCGGTCTTCTCATCTTTTTTAGTTTTAGCAGCGATACGTGTATCTTCGGGAATAGGATGAAACCAAGCATGTTGAACTATTATTGATACCACAGATGTATGACCTCGTATGCATGCAACATGCAAGGGAGTAAATCCTGTCAAAAAGGAATCGGAAAATAAATTAATTTTTTCACGATGAAAATAATTTATAGCTTGATCATTACCGAATTCAGCCGCAAAAAATATGGCTTGTTCTGCGTTAGCAAGGCTAAAATAGCCAGTTGAAAATAAAGTTTTTAAACAAGTTATAGAAATAGAGGAACAAGCTGCGAAGTCTAAAGCACTCATTTTAAATACCGACTTACCATCAATTTCAAGTTCTACAGCTTGAGTAATATCCACTTCTTTCTCTAACTCTTGACTGAGTTCTTTAAACTTTCCAATGTAAGCATATAACATGAGTGAGGTGTAACCCTGATAGGGTTCAGGTCGTTTAGTTCGTAGTAAGAATATTATTTGATTTATCAGGCCCGTAATGTTTTTTTCCAGGCTCCCGGTTTCAATATCAGGGCCGCCGAGCATAATATTAAAATTACGTAATGGAACTAAATGATATGGGTCGTGCATGTGTGTCTCATTTAAAATCTGATTTCGACGCAGTATAACAAAAATTAATTAAGCTACAATTAAGCAATAATGAGAGTAAAATTAAATCGAATTGAAAGTAGATTAAAAAAGTCGCGCATACGACGTGACTCCATTATTTACTTTCAATTCCCCACATTTTTTAATTAAAACTGCAAGTCCGTCATTCTGCCGCAGAAATCGTCTTCAATATATAATAAAATATCGAAATATCACGACCTCTGTCGGTAGAATCTAAATTTTTCATGCAAATATGAGAAAATGAATTCTTTATAGATCTCGTTGGACTTGGATTCTCCTGTCGAAAGCTGTGAGAGTTTAATATTTTTCTTAATTAAGGCAGACTGCTTTCGCAGGAGAATGACGTGCTTTGAAAAATTATGTCAGCAAATTTCAACTGAACAGCTTATTAAAATCTAATAATTGTGGGTAACTGAAAGCATTATTTAATGCTTATTTTAAACATTATTTTCAAAATTAGTAAATCACCTTTTATTAGAGAAAAAGGTGGTTTTAATTATCTGATCCGATCTATGAAAAGCACGTCTCGAGTTATTAAAAAAAGTTGTATAGTTGGAAGTAGATATAAAATTTGATTTTTTCATATTTGCTAATGCGGTTTCTCCTTTTATATTTGTACTCTGTGGATTGGCCCCATTCTTTAGAAGGAGAAGATAAATTCCTTCGTAATTATTGGATGCTGCATTATTAAGCGGAGAAAATCCTTGATCATTAACCTGCTCAATAAATCGGACGTAACCACTATTATCATATTTAAAACTTTCTCTAGCATCAGCTAATAGTTTATCAACCACAAGATAATGTCCCTGCCATGCAGCTGCGTTCAAAGAAGAAAGGTTTTTTGACGTACAATGGCTAATAAAATTCGTAAATCCAACATTATTTTTTCCACCAAATACAATCATAGCTGCATTACTCAATAATTCCACAATTTTAAGGTGGCCTGCAAATGAGGCAGAAATTAAAGCTGAGAACCCCTCCTTATTAGCCTGTGTCAAAATCTTTAGCATTTTTTCACTCCGAATCCCAAAATGAGCCTGTACATCCTGAATAATTTTTTCGACAATCGCAACATGACCTTCTTTAGAAGCTGTATTCAGCGCGGAAAATCCTGCGTTATCTTCATGGCTTAAAAAATAAAAATAGGCTTCAGGTCCATCAATAAATGCGTCTCTTGCTGCTGATATAACTAAATCTAATATTCTCACATGACCCGAAATAGCAGCTGTGATTAAAACAGTAAATCCATTTTTGTCTGTTTGTTGTAAATATTTTCTAAATCCAGCTGTATTTTTACCGCCATAAATTTTACTGGCATGCTTAATTAATTCAGAAAAAATAACAGGATCGTCATTTCTCGCTGCTGCATTTAAAGTAGAAACAGCGCTCGAATTAGGTGACTCCACAAATTCCTGGAAGTCCGGACTAGTTTTTCCGTACGCTAATTTTCCCACTGTTAATAATTCGGTAACTGCGGCAGAGTGCCCATTCATAACGGCTTGCATGAGGGGCGAATTTAAATAGATATTTCTACAACTAATAAAATTTTTAAATTTAGTATGAGAGCGGTCACCACCACATATTATCGCACCATGTGCCAATAAAAAAATAACAATTTCTGTATGGCCATTCATACTCGCTGCAGATAATGATGAATGTCCCTCATTATTTACATGCGTAATATAATTATAGAGCGCTGAAGCATCACGATAAGCCATCGAAGCTATAGCTAATAATTGCATTACCGTTTCTGTATGACCTGCATTGCAAGCCGTTAATAACGGGGTAAATCCATCTTTATCTGCAAAGCTGATATATTTTTGAAAATGCTCATTGTTCTTTCCATTCCAAGCGAGCTCTGCGGCAAATAATAACTGCGTAACAATTTCTGAAAATCCTTCTTTACACGCTGCATTAAGAGGAGTAAATCCACAATGATCAGCAAGCGAGATAAAAGTCCAAAATAGTGAAAAATCACTACCACATATCATTCTCGCTTCATCTAATAATTTTCTAACTACCCTATTATTATTGGCTCGACTCGCAGCATGCAAAGCAGTGGCTCCAGTTTGAGGGTCTGTCCAGAAACTAGGAATTTTGCCTTCTGGAGTTTCAATATAAGTCATCGGATATTTCAAAACCGCATTCAAACCCGCTTGTGTTTTTTGCACATTTTTAATGTTGTGTAAAATATAATAAATAAAATGCTGTAAAAATTGACTGAATATTTCGGCTCCACCTACGCAGGTTTTATCGGGACAGAATATAACTTCTTTATGGGTTGCTACTCTTAAGCGATCAAGTAATTGAGATAGAAAGCTTTCTTCACCCTGCATAACTGCATAATAAATTTTATCAATTATCTGTTGAATTTCTCTTTTGAAAACCATGAGTCTAAAATTAATACTCGCCATACCCGTACCTTAAGAATTTATAAGTTTTTATACCTTATCCATGTTGACAAGTGATTTTATTTTTATTCATAGTTCGAATGCAAGTAAATTTTTTAGCAAGATATCTTTTCTTTAATGCTAATTTAATAAAAAGAGATAAAGTCCTAGTTGTCCACGAGATTAGAGACTTTTAGAATAGAATTTAAGGAATCTGAAAATTTTTCAATAAAAGCAGAAGGCAATTGAGCTTTAACCGGAAAATAAAAAAACCGGTCATCAGCAAATAATCGGCATTTTACCGCATCTTTTTCCGTCATCAGTACAATTTCATCAGTCGCTAAAAATTTAAAATCGTGGGTTTTATATTTATAGTGATCAGGAAAAACATGTCGGGTAATTTGTAAGTCATTCTTTTCTAGTTGGAGGAAAAATCGTTCTGGATTGCCGATACCAGCGGCGGCATGAATTTTTTTATTTTGTATTTCTGAAATAGAAATAGATTTTTGGGAGGTGAGTTGAATTAAATGTCCCCCCTGTAATTCCATCTGAAATTCACCGTCATGCGCAACGCCATTACAAATAATAAAATCGGCACGTTTTAATCTTTTCACAGGCTCACGTAAAGGACCGAGCGGCAGGCAATGTCCATTTCCAAATCGACGTTCCCCATCTATTACTATTATTTCTAAATGGCGCCCTAAAGACTTATGCTGCAAGCCATCATCGCTCAAAATAATATTGCAATTAAAATCGTCTAATAATTTATTGACGGCGCGAACCCGATTCGGGTCGATGACCACAGGACATTGAGTTTGAAAAAATAACATGAGCGCTTCGTCACCCACTTCCGTTGCAATATTATTTTCTCGAATAGTATGTGGATATTTTATGCTTTTAGAACCATAACCTCGACTGACAATTCCCGGTTTAAACCCTTGTTTTTGTAAAAAATCTGCAAGCCAGGCAATTAGAGGTGTTTTCCCAGTTCCCCCAACCGTTATATTACCAACAACAATAATCGGCACAGAAAAATGTGTGGCGGAACGTAATTGATCTAAGCAAAAAAGCACGCGGTATAAAGTCGAAAAAGTTAACAATGGATAATACCGCTTTTTTAATGGTGTTTGCGAATACCAAATTTGATTAATCCATCGATTTATTTTATGTCGGAACACTGGATTTCACTTTATTAAATTGCATTCGATAAAGTTCTGCATACACACCATTTTGCGCTAATAATTCAGTGTGTTTACCTTTCTCCACAATGCTGCCCTGCTCCATCACTAAAATCCAATCTGCATTTTCGATCGTTGAAAGTCGGTGCGCAATCACTAAAGTGGTGCAGCGACTCATTAATTCATCCAATGCAGTCTGAATTTGCCGTTCAGCATGCGTATCTAATGCTGAGGTCGCTTCATCTAAAATTAAAATTGGCGCTTGTTTATAGAGCGCACGCGCAATCGCAATACGTTGACGCTGCCCCCCAGAAAATAATAAACCATCTTCACCAACCACCGTATCGAACCCACGCGGTAATTTTTCAATAAATTCGTAAGCATTTGCAGATTTAGCAGCTAATAATAAGCGGTCGTAATCAACTTGTTCACCGCTCACATAGGCAATGTTATGTGCGATTGAGTCGTTGAATAAAACGGTATGCTGCGAAACTAAGGCAAATTGTTGACGTAAATCATGCAAACGGAATTTTCGAATATCAATATCATCTATCGTAATTTCACCACTTTCAATTTCATAAAATCGTGGCAGCAAACTAATGAGAGTCGATTTTCCACCTCCCGAATGTCCTACGATCGCTACCGTCTGTCCCGGTTTCACTTCAAAACTAATATTTTTTAAAGCGGGGCGCACAGCACTTCGATACGAAAAGCTGACTTGGTTAAAAGTCATCTTTCCTTGCACACGAGGCAAAGTTAATGTCCCATGATCCTCTTCAGCTTTTTCATCTAATAATTCAAATATACTTTCCGCCCCCGCAATTCCTTTCTGAATAAAATTATTGAGACTGGTCACTCGTCGCATAGGTCGCACCAGCATAATCATCGCAGAAATAATCGTCGCAAAACTACCAGCGGAAACACCGAGCGACGGAGCTGTCGCCACATATAAAATGATGGCTAGTGGAATGGAAATTAATAATTGAATAATCGCCGTTCCCATGCTGTTAGTCACTTCGATTTTTAATTCCTGATGTCGATTTTCTTTAACAGCGCGGTCAAATTTTTTAATTTCATAATCATAGCCACCATACAGACGAATCACTTTATTCGCTTCAATACCTTCATTCATGATATGCGAGACTTCCGCTACCGAAGTTTGTACGCGCGAACTTAAATAACGTAAACGTGTACTACAAATTTTAATTCCCCAAATTATGACCGGCGTAATGAGAAGAAAGATCAGCGATAATCGCCAATTCACGGTAAACATCACAAACACTAATCCAATCACTAATGAAGTTTCGCGCAAACAGGTTATCAATACATCCGAACTCGCTTGTGCGACTTGTTCCACATTGTAAATTAAGGTCGATAATAATTTCCCCGAAGGTTGCACATCATAATACGAAGTAGGTAATTTTAATAAATGACGAAATAGTGTTTTACGAAAATCCATAACGACACTACGCGCCACCCGTGAGATAAAATAACTCGAGCAAAATCCTGCGATCGAACGCACGACAAATAATATTACGATAGCAATCGGTAAATAACGAATAAAAATCACATTTCGATTAATAAAACCTTCATTGACAATGGGTTTAATTAACCAAGCAAATGCGGCGTCGGAAAATGACAGCAGAACTGTCGAAATAATCCCAATTAAAAAGGCCGGCCAATATTTTTTGGAAATACCGAGTAAACGACGATAAGTCGCGGCGCCCTTGTTCGTCTGTTGCATCCTCAATGAACCTCAACTGTTTATTCTGTTGGCATTATATCATCTATGTCTCTCGTTCCAATCGTAATTCTCACGGAACCAATCAAAATCGATATTTTTTGAACATAATCATTGTAATACTCTAAAACTCTTTATTCAAAATATTTACTAATCTGTATTTTCCCATCTACGGAAATCGTCAACTGGATCGAGCCACTGCTCACCGTGGAATATAAACCCTTGCGCGAAGTCAGCAACCACCCTGATGTTGAAACAACAGTCTCAATATCTAAATAATCTGTGGCAACTAACCGACTAGCGTTAATCAAAATCTTAATCGGTGATAATAGTGTCAGGACATGTCGCGCAGACGAGGAATTTAGTTCCGGTAAAACCAACAAACTGCCATATTTAGAATTTATCTTTAATAAACATTTATTATTAAAAATTTGTGTTTGAAGATTAATAGGACCTTCATTCCAAGATGAAACCTGACAAGCATTATAATTTATTTTCCATTCTGTCGATTTCCAAGGCTGACCAATGACATCAATATTTTCGACACTTTTTGTTTGTAGCCAGCTGCTTAATATTTTTAAGTCTAAATAATTAATACGATTTAAATAAATTAAAATTCGGTTTTGAGTTTCAACCGCTACCATCACACCCTTTTTTACCGCAAAGACAGTCACCATTAACATCCCTGGTGTTAAACGTACGGGTTGATACAAAAATAAGGGTAAAAAGAATATCCAGGCTACACCACGCGCTGGAAATCCACGCGCAGACAGCAGCAAGAATGTCCCAACAAAAATACACAGTATGACTCCAGTATTACTGAGGTAGTGTCGCCACATCATTTGTGGCCAATGTGCTAACCAAGTTAAATACCACCAAAGGGGATAGAAACATTTTTCTGCAATAAACCATAACCAAAAATCCACTGAATCAGAAATAAAGTACATGGCTGAAGCTAACAGACACAATGGCACAATAACAAAGCTCACATACGGAATAGCAACCATATTGGCAATTATTGAAATTAACGCTATTTTATTAAAAAATAATAACGTTAATGGAAATAATCCTATAAAAATAAAAATTTGAATACGCAACCATTCTCTAAAACCGTGAGCCATTTGCCGACGTGCACCAAATAGCATTCCCAAAATAAAAACTGCAAAATAGCTCAACCAAAAACTCATTGATTTTGCAGCCAATGGCCAAATCGCTAAAATTAAGGTTAATGCGACCAATAATCGATAGGTGGGTGGAATTCGACGATGAAATAACTCCGCCAATAAAACAACGGCCAACATAATCAATGCACGCTCAGTGGGAACCGTCATTCCTGCTAATAGTGAATAAATCCACGCTGCAAATAATGCTCCTATGGCAGCAATTTTCTGCGCAGGTATTTTTTTCAATAGCCATTCCGATCTTCGCCAACCCCAGCTAAAGATAAAATAAAAAATTCCTGCTACCAAACTCACATTCATACCAGATATTGCAATTAAGTGTGTAGTTCCGGTATTTTGTAATATTTTCCAATCATTCTCTCTCAGAAGATGATAAGAACCAATTGTGGAAGCAACCAAAGTAGCCGCTAACGCCCGATCACTGACCGCGTGTCGAATAAAACTAGAAAGTCTTTGTCGAGCAGCATTCACCGATAAATACCAGGGTGGACGTAACAATAATTGATTGGTTGGATCATTAATCACATATCCATGTGCTTGAATACCTTGTGATAATAACCAGCGTGAATAATCAAATTCGGTAAAATTACGTGGAGTTACCGGAGCTTTTAATTTAATTTGTAATTGCCATAAGTCATCCGCGCGCAAATAAGGTTTTTTGCCGTACCAATTTAATAAAATAGTGGCTGCACAATGCCTATTGTTGATTGTTTTCACACGCAATTTAAAGCGTACGCGACGTGCAATCTGAGTTGGCAAATCTTCAAGATATCCTTTTACTAAAATATTTTTTTCAAATTCGCTCTTTACAATACAGGAATGATTATTAACAGATTCATAATGCCAAGCCCATAAATATCCGATCAACATGCCCAATATCAAAAGTAATAAATTCCAATATACTTGTGCAATAAGTAATGCAATACTACAAACTAAGAATAAAATAAAAATATAAATATGTTGTTCTTTGGATACTACAAAAAAGCTTAAAATCATAAAACAAAACGCTAGCATCCATGAAACCATGATGACCCCCAATTAACGTTCGTTTACCGGTTTTCGGGTGACATAAACGTCATTCGCAAATTCCGAACAGCTAAATTAAATTTTAGATCCCGGATAATCGTCTTACGACGATTTCCGGGATAACGTTCGTTTACGGATTTTCGGGTGACATAAACGTCATTCACAAATTCCGAACAGCTAAATTAAATTTTGGATCCCGGATAATCGTCTTACGACGATTTCCGGGATAACGTTCGTTTACGGATTTTCGGGTGACATAAATGTCACCCGAAAATTCCTAACTCACGTTAGCATGTTAAATATTCGCTCGATACTCGTTGTTTTAACGATTGCATGACTTTTTTATTGCGGTAGAATTGAATAGAGGGAGAAAATCAATGACACAACGCAATATTGCACTGGTCGCACATGATAATAAAAAACATGATTTAGTAGATTGGGTCAGTCGTTATCAAACGAAGTTAAACAAACATCAACTGTATGCCACAGGTTCTACTGCACATCTAATCAATGACAATTTAAAATTGAGTGTACATGCTCTAGAAAGTGGGCCCTTGGGTGGCGATCAACAGATCGGCGCCATGATTGTTGAAGGCAAGATTGATATGTTAATTTTCTTTTGGGATCCATTAGAAGCACAACCACATGACCCCGATGTGCGCGCTTTACTAAGAATTGCAGTGGTATGGAATATTCCGGTCGCTTGTAATGAATCCAGCGCAGATTTTATTTTATCATCAGATTTATTTGAAAATAATTATCAACCTAAAAAACCAGATTATAAACAATATCGCGACAGAAAACTTTAAGCGCCTCATTCAAAATCTTTATGCTGAAAATATCCGTGCGCTAAAAAAAATGCGGTTTGTTGCATAACAGCTCGATTATTAGGGGCAAATGAATGTGCGACCGGCAGTACGATTTGATCTTTCATCCCTTCCAACTTAGTATTCTCAACCGAAACTTTACCATCGTTGGGTTTATCTAGAATAAACCGAGAAAATAAATAATCATAGAATGCAGCACGTTTACCCGCGATAACACCTACTTCATACGTGGCTGGACCTAAATCGATAAAAAAATCACTGTTTTTTGAGCTTAATTCTTGCCCCGCAACACCGAATTTTCTTTGATAAAAACCCAGCGGAGAAAGTTTATCTGCTACTCTGCTACCATGATTCGGTGGTGCAATCATAACTACACGACCTAAATTAGGTACGGCATTTTCTTTAAGAATAACGCGAATAAGAATAGCGCCTAATGAATGTCCAATGAAATGAATTTTTTGCGTGGTGTCTTGCAACAACGGTTGAATTTGTTGGAAAACGGCTTCAGCCAATGCCTTAATAGGAAAACTGGTAGACGGATATTTAATATTATGCGTGCAGTAACCATGCACCGATAAATATTTCGCCATTTTTGCCATTATTTGCGGACCGCGATTTAATCCATGTAATAATATCACATGGTCGTAACCGGGGCTGCATTCCATTAGCACCTCTAAAAGTGACTGTAATGAAGGTTATTTTACAGCAATTCTCGCCGATTTTTCAGCGAGAATTGCTGTAGCAAAAGATTAATTTGTAACCGAGTCTGAACTATTTACTTCTTTCATACTTAATCGAACTCGACCTTGACGATCAATTTCAATCACTTTCACTTTTACGACCTGACCTTCGTGGAGATAATCATTAATATTTTCTACACGACGTTCCGATATTTGTGAAATATGCACAAGACCTTGACGTCCAGGAAGTAACGATACAAATGCGCCATATTCCATAAGCTTAACAATAGGACCTTCATAAACTTGTCCTACTTCAACGTCACCGACAATTTCTTCAACTCGCTTTTTAGCAGCTTGCGCCATTTCTTCGCTCTGCGCTGCAATTTTCACGACACCATCTTCAGAGATATCGATAGTTGAACGTGTTTTCTCGGTAATATCACGAATAACCGAGCCACCTTTACCAATGACATCGCGAATTTTTTCTGGATCAATCTTCATCGTAATCATTTGTGGAGCATAATTGGAAATAGCTTCGCGTGGTTTACTGATAGTTTGATTCATGATTCCTAAAATGTGTAAGCGACCTTCTTTGGCTTGTTCCAAAGCGGTTCGCATAATTTCTTTAGTAATCCCTTGAATTTTAATATCCATCTGTAATGCAGTAACACCTTGACTGGTACCAGCGACTTTAAAATCCATATCACCTAAATGATCTTCATCGCCTAAAATATCAGTTAAAACTGCAAATGCAGACTCATCCTTAATTAAGCCCATAGCGATACCAGCTACGGGAGCTTTAATCGGAACGCCTGCATCCATCATGGATAAGCTGCTTCCGCAAACACTCGCCATTGAGCTAGAACCATTAGACTCTGTAATTTCAGAGACTACTCGTAAAGAGTAAGAAAATTCAGCGATCGTAGGTACCACAGATTGCACTGCACGTTTCGCTAATTTTCCGTGGCCAATCTCACGACGTTTAGGTCCGCTCATAAATCCAATTTCATTCACACTGAATGGAGGGAAATTATAATGGAACATAAAGTCTTGCCGATAATCACCCATTAAATCTTCAATCATTTGTGCTTCACGTTCAGTACCAAGTGTCGTGATGACTAAAGCTTGAGTTTCGCCTCGAGTAAATAATGCAGAACCGTGCGTACGCGGTAACACACCAATACGAATGCTAATCGGTCTTACCGTTTTATTGTCGCGACCATCGATACGCGCTTCACCTGCTAAAATACGTTTACGTACGACTTTAGCTTCTAAATCATGAAATATTTTTCCAACTTCATGTTCATTGGGTGCATTAGAATCTTCAGCATTACATAATTCAACGATCAAACCATCACGAATATTTTTTATATTTTCTTGACGAGTTAATTTTTCACGAACTTGATACGCAGCTTGTAACGCGCTTAATACTTTATTTTCAATTAATTGTTCTAATGCCGTGTTACCTTCAGGTGCTTTCCAATCCCAACGATCTATTTCTGCTTCAGCCACTAATTCATCAATGGCTTTGAAAACCACTTGCATTTGCAAATGACCAAACATAACCGCTTCTAACATGACTTCTTCAGAAAGTTCTTTCGCTTCGGATTCCACCATTAAAATAGCATCGCGCGAACCGGCAACCACTAAATCCAACATCGAATCTTTCATTTCAGAAATAGATGGATTCAGCAGGTACATGCCGTCTTTATAGCCGACTTTAGCTGCAGCTAATGGACCGTGAAAGGGAATACCCGATAATGCGATTGCTGCTGCTGCACCAATGATAGCTGGAACATCGCTTGAAACTTCTGGATCAATAGACAATACGGTTGCAATAACTTGTACTTCGTTTGTGAAATGATCTGGAAATAAGGGGCGAAGTGGTCGATCGATTAGTCGAGAAATCAAAGTTTCTTTTTCAGTCGGACGACCTTCACGTTTAAAATAGCCGCCTGGAATACGTCCCGCAGCATATAATTTTTCTTGGTAGTTGACGGTTAAAGGAAAGAAATCTCGACCGACTTCAGCTTCCTTTTGTGCGACTACCGTCACTAACAGAACGGTATCGCCCATACTGATAACAACACTGCCGGCTGTTTGACGGGCGATTTCGCCCGTCTCAATCGTTACTTGTTGATTACCGTATTGAAACGACTTTGTGATTTTTTTTTTCATGAATATTTTTCCTAATTCTTAACTAATGAGGCGCGTAAGCCTAGGCGGTCGACTAAACGACGAAAACGCTCGATGTCTCTATCTCGTAGATATCTTAATAATTTGCGTCGTTGACTGACCATACGTAACAAACCACGACGGGAGTGATAGTCATGTGAATGTGTACGAAAGTGTTCGGTAAGACGTTCAATTTTGGTGGTTAAAATAGCGATTTGTACTTCGGCTGATCCGGTATCACCTGCTGCTATTTGATACTCGTTAATGATCTTAGCTGTTTCTTTTGCATCTAATGACATTTTCTTTACCTCGTTTGTTAGTAGTTAATAATTCAATATCCACTGTCATTTACAGATATTGATCAACAAAAATGCATCCAATTATATATGAATAGGCCTTATATTCCCAGTAAATCCCCACTAATTTCCAACATTGATCGAAATATAGGCAGAAAAGCCGTTAAAACTCAGACACATATTGCACACATGCTAACCGATAGGTAAAATAATGATCTTTGATACTGAAGTGGGGCGAGATCGAGATGTCGGATACAAGTGCATATATTATCATTTTTTTGTGTTATTTCAGCGTTATTATTGCCCTTTGCTTGATCGCCAATCGCCGCAATTCCAAATTATCCGACTACGTCTTAGGCGACAGAAGTTTAAGTGGGCCTATTACCGCATTAGGTGCTGGCGCTTCGGATATGAGCGGCTGGCTATTACTCGCCTTACCCGGTGCTGTTTTCGCTTCGGGTTTAAATCAAATTTGGATGCCGATCGGATTATTAATTGGCGCCTATTTAAATTGGAAATTCGTTTCGAGTCGATTACGGAGTTACACCGAAACGGCAAATAACGCGTTAACTATTCCCGCTTATCTAGATCATCGATTTCATGATAATTCCACACTTTTACGCGCATTAACCGCATTAGTGGTTTTAATCTTTTTTACATTTTATTCGGCAGCTGGATTTGTCAGCGGTGCTGTTTTATTTCAAGTAGCATTTCATTTAAATTACACCACCGCACTCATCATTGGTGCCGTGATCGTCATGTGTTACACCGCTATCGGCGGATTTTTAGCATTAAGTTGGATTGACTTTTTTCAAGGCAGTCTCATGTTTTTCGCTTTGTTGATTACGCCAATCGTGACTTATCATCACTTAGGCTCTATACATTCTGTTATTGCCAATCTAACCCAAATAAATCCGCATTATTTTCATCCGCTCGAAGGCATGACGCTGGTCGGCGTGCTTTCCTTATTGGGTTGGGGGTTAGGTTATTTCGGTCAACCCCATATTTTAGTGCGATTTATGGCGATTCGCTCCATAAAGGAATTACCGATTGCACGTCGAATTTGTATGGGATGGATGGGATTATCTTTATTGGGCGCAGTATTAACGGGAATATTAGGTCATGCGTTTTTTACTAATGGATTACACAATCCAGAAAAAGTTTTTCTCGATCTCGCACAAACTTTATTTATTTCATTATTAACCGGCGTTTTGTTATCTGCCGTTTTATCTGCCATGATGAGTACGGTGTCCGCACAATTACTTGCAGCTTCAAGCGCACTTACCGCCGATTTTTATTCGCGATTTTTACGTAAAAATGCCTCACAAAAAGAGCTGGTTATTATCAGTCGCGTTTGCGTTTTGTTAATTGCAATGATCTCAATATTAATAGCGTCTAATCCCAAAGGTAGTATTTTACAACTCGTTAGTTACGCTTGGGCCGGATTAGGTGCGGCTTTTGGTCCCGTTATTTTATTTTCTTTATTTTGGAAACGCATGACCCGCAATTCCGCCATTATTGCAATTATGATCGGTGCCACAACCGTCGTCGTATGGAAATTATTTATTGCGCCGATGGGGGGATGGTTCCAAATTTATGAAATTATTCCCGGATTTATTTTCGCATCGGCTGCCATTGTGTTAGTGAGTTTATGGGATACTGTTCCCTCAACTGCAATGGAAAATGAGTTTGAACAAGCGAAATTAAATACGTATTAAACTATTTAATTAAAAGAAAAACCGACCAAGTAAGTATATTGATGCATCTTCAGGAGCAGAATTTTCATTTGTTTCTGCAGCAGTATTGGAGGATGCAAATAAACCTGCAGAATTATTTGAGATTGGATGAACCGAATTCGTAAACTTTGCTTTTCTAGGCAAATTTAAATTTGATGATGTTCGCGCTGAAGTCTTCGATCCACTGCTAGACTGAGTCACAAGCGTTTGATCCGCGTTCATTTGCCGCGCTAGTTTTACAAAACCCTCTGCATCCTGCGGTAAATCCGGCGAAAAACTGCATTTTGCTAGCAGTATACGATTTTTAGGATTTAGCGCTTCAACTCCATTTTTAGTATTCACATCAATACTTTCAAGCAACATTTCCACCTGATAGACAGAGGAAAAAACTTTGTTATCAATGCTCCATAAAACGGTAACAAACCTCTGTTGCATCTCGACTATTTGCGACGCCGTATCCAAACTTAAAAGACACTGTGTCGTCTCCATAAATGCATTTAATTGAGCTTCATATTCAGCCTTTTTTGCAGGGTTTGCATGAGTAATCACTGTCTTAAAATCTCGAATTTCTTGTTCGGATAAGGGCGGTATAGCAGGGTCTTTTTCCAAAGCCTTGGTAATTTTTCCTTTAATTTTGTTATTCTCTTGCTCAACTTCCTTATTTATAAAAAAGCGTTTTTCAGCTTTTTCCCATATAGCCATTGCAGCCAGGTATCCAAAAAATATGCTGACACAAACAAGTATGGATAGTGTCACTGGGAAAGCTAGGATACCCAGTAGAGAATAAAGTAGGGTTGATAAGGGATCTTTATAAAACTCTTTACAATAAATATACGGTAAAATAACCACACAGGTTAGTAAACCAATAATAAAACCACCTAGCCCAATCGATAATCGTAATAGACCTTTTATAAACGGCATACGTTTTATTACCTCTAAGGAAAATAGATCATTCTCGAAACCATTATATCAAATATTTAGAATAGCACCTCGATTCAGTTTAACAATAATGATTGATTTAATTAATGAAATTTTAAGAATGGGGATAAATAGAAAAGTCTATACCACGTTAGATTCTGGATTTTTCACTGGAGCAATAAGGTTGGGTTTAACAGTGCGCATTTTTCTGAGAATAAATACCACGCCCATTAATATGATTTGCGGCAATGCAAACATAAAATGGTAGACCAGCGCTAAAGCCACTGCATAAGTCGGCGCAATATGAAGAAAATGAATCAGATAATAAATAATGGCAGATTCAAAAATACCAATTCCCGCGACCACATAGGGAATAGCGAAAGCTAAAGTCGTCGTGAAACATAAAATAGCTGCTGTCCGGATGGTCATTTCGCCCGCTGGCAAATTAACACTAAAAAATACGTAATAAATGCAAACCGTACCTAACCAAATAAATGCCGTTAGCAATAAAATATGCTTGCGAGTCTTACTAGAAATAATGCCGGTTAAACTTTCTAAAAATCCAGTCATAACGGTAGATCGACAACACAATCGTTGCAACCAACTATACGGCGTAATCAGAGAGCGATAAATAACGATACTTAAAACACCGCAGGTAAATAAAATGGAAAGAATATAAATAAATGCAGTGTCATACAGTTTCGGACCAGTTAAGACTGCAGTAAACCCTATCATCAGCAATAAAATTAAATCGCAGTATCTTTCCATAAATGTCGCTGCAATTAATTTATCTAACTGCACATTATAATAATGTTTACCATAATAAATTCGTAAAATATCACCCATACGAAAAGGCAATACGTTATTTAACCCATTGCCAATAGAAATTATGCTCCACGCTTGTAGAAAAGGAACACTTAGCAAAAGCTTTAATCGACTGGCATATACAAAAGAAATGAATATCTCGAAAAGCGCCACCAAACTGAAACTGAAGAATTTGACGCGCGTCATCTCACTCCACAAAGAATGGAGATGAATATTTTGCACTAACCAACTAATGAGGCAATAAAATAACAGAATATTGAAAGCACCAGCTAAGATATACTTGGCCTGCTTTTTCAGAAAATTCATTTTGCGCTCCAGATCCTTCCTAAGCGTGAATCACTTGTTCTCAGATTATATTAATTATTTTAGCATATTAAATCTGCCTCACCGCGACTCGGTGTATAAAAATGAATCCAATGCTTGAATTATTTGATTCCAACTGATTACATTTGTATCATGCTCAAAAAGAATATCTTTATTGCACTCGAGTTGGCAGAAAATTTGCAAATTTGTACTTTGCGTGCACATGATTAAAAATTATTTTAAATCAATAGATTGAAATATTTTAATCAAATTCAACACAGGAGTAATTTGCTTTTTTTTGATAATAATCAATTAAGTGTTATATTTTACGAATATTATTTTTTTAAAAAATTTTTTAAAAAACCATAAGGGAGAAACAGCATGAAAAAATTATTAGTCATCGGCTCGCTGGCCGTAACACTAGGCTTAATGGCAGGTTGCACAGGCGATAATACCTCTAAAGAAACCAAAGAAACCACAACAACAACGACGACCACGCCATCTGATACCAATTCCACCACGACACCAGCTCCAGCCCCAGCTCCAGCTGATCAAAAGACTGATACTAAAACTGATACCAAAACTGAAACACAAACTCAGCAACCGTAAAACAGTCCATTCCGGAAATGCGCCGCATTTCCGGAATCTGATGTAGCCTGGATCGAAGCTGTAGCCTGGATCGAAGATCCAGGATAATAGAATAAATGTTTTTAAGATCCTGGATCTTCGATCCAGGCTACAGCTCCGATCCAGGCTATCTCCAGACCACTTCTTAGACGAGAGATTCTTCTTCTAATTGCTGCAGACAATCACGAAAATATTTCAATAAATCGCCACGCATTTCTGAACGTTTCAGTGCAAAAGCCAACGTTGCTTTGACCATACTGAGCTTATCTCCGCAATCGTAACGGCGACCTTCTAGTAAATAAGCAAAAACGGGATCATGCGCTAACAAAGATACTATCGCATCGGTTAATTGAATTTCTCCGTGCATACCTTGAGGTGTTTTTTCTAAAAGCGGGAAAATATTCGGCGTTAATATATAACGTCCAATAACCGCTAATTGTGAAGGTGCTTGTCCAACAGCAGGTTTTTCAACCATATTGATAATTCGATTCGTATCGGCACCATCTAGTTCAACAATTCCATATTTATTAACGTCCTGTGGCGCCACTTGTTCCACTGCAATAATACTGGTTTGCGTTTGGTGATAAATCTCAACCATTGATTGCATGCAGGTTTTTCCAGGACAATCGATAATATCATCCGGTAATAACACTGCGAATGACTGCTCACCAACAACATGTTTTACACATAAAATAGCGTGGCCTAAGCCTAATGGAATGGACTGTCGTACATAGCTAATTGCAATATTATTGGGGATAATATTTTTTACCGTTTGCAAAGCTTCAAATTTACCTTGGCTTTCTAACCACATTTCTAATTCAAGATTACGATCAAAATAATCTTCAATCGAACGTTTCTCACTGGAAGTCACAAAAACTAAATGCGTAAATCCCGCTGTTATGGCTTCTTGAACCGCATATTGAATAATCGGTTTGTCGACAATCGGCAGCATTTCCTTGGGGCCAGTTTTAGTAATTGGCAAAAATCGAGTGCCTAATCCAGCGACGGGAAAAACTGCAGTGGTTATTTTTCTTGTCATGAATTTTATCCATTGCTAGAAATTCATTGATATTACACACTTGCCACAGTATGCGTACGCATTTGAGATAAAATATCTTGCGCGAGTTTCTTGCCTCTTTGCACGCCCCACTGATCAAATGCATTGATTCGCCAAATAATACTTTGCGCATAGATTTTATGCTCATACATCGCAATTAAAGCACCTAATGTACGTGAATTAATTTCGTCTAATTTTATTAAATTATGTGGTCGATTTCCGTAAATTGCTTCACAAGCGGGTACCGCGTTTATATCTTCATGACCAAAAGCAAAAGTTTCGCTTTGCGCTAAACAGTTTGCGAACATCTCATCATGATTGGATTCGATATTATTCGCCGACAGAGGTAAAACAAAATCGCAAGGCACAATAGGAGTTCCCTGCAATAAAAGCTGATGAAAACTATGCTGACTGTTAGTCCCGACTCCACCCCATAATACATATCCAGTCGCATAATCAACTGGCGTTCCGTCTTGTTGCACGCTTTTGCCTAGACTTTCCATATGCAATTGTTGCATATAGTCCGGCAAATAAACCAACGATTGCGAATAAGGAATAATAGCTTGTGTATGCCAATTAAAAAAATTGTTGTACCAAATTCCCAATAAAGCCAATAAAACAGGCATATTTAATTCGAATGGTGCTTCTGCAAAATGTTGATCCATTAAATATGCACCGGCTAAAAATTCTTTAAAGCGTTCCATTCCCACTGCGATTGCAAAACTCAAACTTACTGCAGACCAAATAGAAAAACGTCCACCTACCCAATACCAAAATGGAAATATATTTTGCGATAAAAAGCCTTGTTCCAATGCTTTTTCCGCAGCCGTTGTCACCGCAATAAAATGCATATTAATATCTGTATTACCAGCAGTTTTTTGCATCCATTTTTTTGCATAGGTTAAATTGGCTAAGGTTTCTTGCGTAGTAAAAGTTTTGGATGAAACAATAAATAAAGTATTTTCCGGTTTACATTCATTTAAACATTCAGCGATGTGGCGATTGTCTAAATTAGAAATATAATAAAAACGAAATCCAGGCTGTTTTTTTCGATCTAATGCGTAAGTCACCATTTTGGGTCCCAAATCGGAACCACCAATTCCAATATTCACAATATTTACAAGGGGTTTACCATTGTAACCAAAATATTGTCGTTGCCGAATTTGTTCACTTACGATTTGCATCTTGTGCCAAACTTGATGTACATCGGGAACAACATTTCTACTCTCAACGTAAATAGGTTCCATGGAAAAATGTCGCAAAGCAGTGTGTAAAGCCGGTTGATTTTCACTACGATTCACAATCTCACCAGTAAATAACGCTTTAATTGCCGTACGCAAATGACTGGCTCTCGCTAATTGCGTAAGCAATGCGATGGTTTCAGGATTACAAAAATTACGTGAATAATCTAAAGTGATGCCCGCAGCATGCAAGGAAAATTGACGCGAACGTTGAGGATTTTGATTTAATTCGCGCAAATGATTACTTTTCATTTCAGCACAATGCTGCTGAAGCACTTTCCATTCAGAGGTTGCAATTCCAGTATCCATGGCTTCCTTAATGCAAGTAATTACGTCCAATGCGGGTAAATTGTAGCCTAAAAACCGTTTTACCGCTAATCTTTTTGCGACTCGTAGCCTGGATCGTTGATCCGGGAAAAGTTCCTGGATTATTGATCCGGAAAAAGTTCCCGGATTATTGATCCGGAAAAAACTCCCGGATCAACGATCCGGGCTACAGAAAGGCCGGGTTTCCCGCGCAAGGCGAAATACGATTGGGAAATAAAAATCCCGCAGGGATTTTTAATTTAGGAAATAAAACTTCTCGCATGGGGTTTCCAAAGGGGAGCGCGCGTTCGCTCCCCTTTGGTCGCCGTCGCGCGGGTTTCCCGCGCAAGGCGAAATACGATTGGGAAATAAAAATCCCGCAGGGATTTTTATTTCTCGGTCATACGAATAGCACCATCCAAACGAATCACACTTCCGTTTAAATAGACATTTTCGAATATGGTTTTAACCAGTTCTGCATACTCTTTCGCTAAGCCCAATCTTTTAGGAAAAACCACTGCCTCTGCTAAACTTTGTTTTACATTATCTGACATAGCCGCCATCATCGGCGTATCCATAATTCCAGGTGCAATCGTCATTACCCGAATTCCATGTTGTCCTAATTCTCGTGCTGCAGGCAATGTCATCGCCACCACGCCACCTTTTGAGGCACTATATGCAGCTTGTCCAATTTGACCTTCAAATGCAGCAACAGAGGCAGTATTAATAATCACGCCACGTTCTCCATCTGAATTAATGGGCGTTTGTTTTATCATTTGTTCAGCACATAAACGCAACATATTAAATGTACCAATTAAATTAATTTGAATCGTACGCGCAAAATTATTTAAATCATGCGGTCCATTACGACCTACGATTCTAGATGCGGTCGCAATACCAGCACAGTTGACACACCCTGTAATTTTACCAAATCGAGCTACCACTTTTTGAATAGCCTCCACTCCATTTTCAGAATTACTCACATCAGCAGAAACCGCTAATCCTCCTAATTTTCGCGCGATATTTTCAATTCGTTCTACCGCAATATCTAACAAAGCAATTTTCGCTCCCGATTGTGCAAGCATTGTAGCGGTAGCCTCCCCCATGCCTGAACCTGCACCCGTAATAACGACGACTTGATCTTGTAAATTCATCTTAATTTCCTCCCAACATGAGATAATAGCCAAAATAAAACAGCGGTGATATAGTAACACACCAGTTGCCACTGTATTTCTAGTAAAGGATATTTTTTATTATGAAGATTACCGTATTTGGTGCGGGATATGTTGGACTCGTCACCGCCATTTGTTTGGCTGATATTGGCCATCAGGTTGTCTGCATCGATAACAATCGAAATAAAATCGAACAATTGATTGAAGGTATTCCTCCCATTTTCGAAGAAGGCTTGCAAGCCCTTCTCACAAAACATCTCGAAACCAAAAATATTAATTTTACGAGCGACCCTGTTGAGGCTATTTTACACGGTGAAATTATAATGATTGCCGTCGGAACGCCATTAAAAAATGACGATATTAATTTATCTTATTTGTACGAAGTCGCAAATACTATTGTCGAACATCTAAATCATGATGTGATCATTGTCATGAAGTCTACGGTACCACCTGGTACAACTAAAGCAATTGAAAAACATATTACCGATCTTTTGTGGCAACGAAAATTTAATTGTGCCGTTGATTTTGCCGTTAATCCCGAATTTTTACAGGAAGGAACGGCTATTCGCCAATTTATGCATCCTGATCGTATTATTGTGGGTGCTGATAAAATCAGCGCGATACAAACTTTACATGATCTGTATTCACCGATCATTAAAAACAAAGAACAATTTTTAATAATGGATAAAGCGTCCGCGGAATTAACAAAATATGCTTCTAATGCTTTATTAGCGACTAAAATTAGTTTTATTAATGAGATCAGTCAGATCGCCGAAAAAGTAGACGCAGATATCGATGCCGTTAAAATTGGTATGGGTATGGATTATCGAATTAATCCTTTATTTTTGCGAGCAGGTTGTGGATTTGGCGGATCGTGTTTTCCAAAAGATATCATGACATTGATTGCCACTGCGAAAAAATTGGATATTAATCCCTACGTTTTAGAGGCCGTGATTAAAAGAAATAATTCACAACAAAAATTATTATTTCATAAAGTTAAAAACTTTTTTAAAAATCATTTAAAAAATAAAACGATCGCATTGTGGGGATTATCATTTAAGCCACATACGGATGATATTCGTTGCGCCACCAGTCATGTTTTAACGGAACTCTTTTGGCAAGAAGATTGTTTTATTAAAGCTTATGATCCATTAGCGATGGAAAATTTCTCACAATGCTATCCGAATCACCCACAATTGGAACTTTGTTCTTCGCCTTTTGACGCCTTGGAAAATGCAGATGTTTTAGTCATTGCAACCGAATGGCCCGAGTTCAAACAAATTCCGCTGAATGAAATTAAACAATATCTCCGTTATAAAGCAGTTTTTGATGGACGCAATATTTTTCATCCGGAAGAAGCGCGCCGACATAATCTGCATTATTACGGGGTGGGCCGCGTAGCGGAGGCGGAGGGTGTCTAAAAAATTCGATTTAAAAACGAAAACAAAAAAGCTTAATTTATTTTCTCTAACTATTTTAATAAAAATAAATTAACTGGAAGCTTCTCTAAAAAACCTTTCGTGCCTTAGCCATCTTTGCAAGCTTTAACATTCCCTGTAGTTTGTTGGGCTGCTGCTCAACCAACTACACTACTAGACGTCAGCACCGTTTCTAGCACCGCCGCCACTTGTTTCACTTCTTCTTCTCGCATATAGGGATGAAATGGCAAGCTCAATACTTCCTGTGCTGCTTTCTCTGCATGCGGAAATACTTGCTGATGATAATAATTCGGTAATGCAGCTTGTTGATGCAGGGGTTTTGGATAATGTACTGCGGTGGGAATATCTTGTTCTTGCAAGTTTTTAATGTAGGACGCACGGTCCGATACACGCACCGTATATTGTGCATACACACTTAAATTATATGGTTCCACGTAAGCTGGCGTAATTCCACTTTCTGGTAAATATTGCTGATACCACTTCGCGACTTGCTGACGCGCTTGAATTTCTCCTGCAAATTGCCCACGTAATTTCGTTAATACGATTGCAGCTTGTAAAGTATCAAAACGACCGTTTAATCCTACTAACACGTGTTCGTAACGTTGACGCTGACCATGATTCATAATCATTCGCATATTTAAAGCCAAATCATCATCATTAGTAAAACAAGCACCCCCTTCACCATACCCACCTAAAGGTTTAGACGGAAAAAATGAAGTGCAAGCAATTGTGGTTAATCCACATGAATATTTTTCTTTATATTTCGCGCCAAAACTTTGCGCGGCATCTTCAATCACTGGAATATCTTTCGCAATTTGATTAATGGCAGCATAATCCGCGCATTGACCATATAAACTGACGGGCATAATGGCTTTGGTATTTTTAGTAATCGCAGCTGCTAATAATTCAGGATCCAAATTGTATGTCTTCGGATTAATATCCACAAAAACAGGCGTTGCACCCAGTAATAAAATCACTTCGACTGTCCCAAAAAAACTAAATGGCGAGGTAATAACTTCATCCCCGGGTCCTACGTTCAATGCCATTAAAGCCACTTGTAACGCAGTGGTACCACTCGACATGGTAATGACGTGCTTCACGCCAACATAATTTGCAAGCTCTTGCTCAAGCGCGGCTACTTCCGGTCCTAAGATAAATTGTCCATGTTGTAAAACTTTCGAAATTGCAGCATCCATCGCTGACTGAATATTCTGATATTGCGCGGCTAAGTCTATCAATTTCATGGGGTATCCAAATTAATGCAATAAATGGCCTCATGTTATCAGCTACACCCTATTGCGACAAGAGGTTGTTTGGTATCATCACCGGAACAAAAAACTTTTTTGGAGTCCGCTATGTCTTCCAGCTTGATGGCAATTTCCCCGTTAGATGGACGTTACACCTCGAAACTCGATCATTTACGTCAAACACTCAGCGAATTTGGTCTAATCCGATTTCGGGTTTTAATTGAAATTCGCTGGTTGATTGCTTTAATTCAAAATGACGAAATTTCTGAACTCAACGCGTTTAATAAAAAAGATTTGCCATTTTTAGAAAGTATTATTGACGATTTTAATTTACAAGATGCTGAACGTGTTAAGACAATTGAGCAAACCACTAATCATGATGTCAAAGCCATCGAATATTTTATTCGAGAAAAAATCCTAGTGCGTCCTGAGTTTAATTTTTTAATTCCTTTTATTCATTTCGCCTGCACTTCTGAAGACATCAACAATTTATCTTATTCCTTAATGTTAAAAGAAGTGCGTGAAAATGCATTAATGCCCGCACTATTAGAAATCCTCGAGAATTTAACCCATAAAGCCGATGAGTATGCCAAAATCGCCATGCTGGCACGCACGCATGGGCAAACGGCAACCCCCACTACACTCGGAAAAGAATTTGCAAATTTTGCCGCACGTTTGGATTATCAATGCCAAACCCTGAAAAATCAGCGGTTATTAGGCAAATTTAACGGCGCGGTTGGAAATTATAATGCGCATTATGCCGCTTATCCCGAAATAAATTGGGTGGAATTCAATGCTAAATTTGTAGAAAGTCTGGGATTAACTTTCAATCCCTATACCACACAAATCGAACCTCACGATTTTATTGCAGAATTTCTGCAGTGTTTAATTCGCATTAACATAATTTTATTGGATTTATCACGTGATTTTTGGACTTATACCAGTCTCGGTTATTTTCAACAAAAATCTTCCGCGAACGAAGTAGGTTCTTCAACTATGCCACATAAAATTAATCCGATCGATTTCGAAAATGCGGAAGGTAATTTAGGTATCGCCAATGCATTAGCCGATCATCTCGCGTTTAAATTACCTGTATCTCGTTTACAACGCGATTTATCCGATTCTACTGCTATGCGCAATATTGGCAGCATCATGGGGTATGCAGTGTTGTCTTATCAAGCCTTACAAAAAGGTTTAAATAAAATTAGTGCCAATGCAAAATTCATCCAAACCGATTTAGCCGAACGTTGGGAAGTATTAGCGGAACCGATTCAAACGGTTATGCGTCGATATGGTATTGCCGATGCGTATGAACAACTTAAAGCATTTACCCGCGGTAAAAGCATTACTCAACAATCCATGCGCCAGTTTATTGATCAACTTAAGATACCGGAATCCGCTAAAAAACATTTATTAGGATTAACACCCGAAAATTATATCGGCGAAGCAACCGAACTTGCTAAGAAATGTAAGCAAAAATCCCGATAATACGGATACAATGAAATCACGCTCTGCAAATTAAAAAAAGTTTGCTAAGATTAAAATTAAGCAAGGCAGCTTATAAAGGTGAGCCATGGGATTCGGACGCTGGTTATTTAAAAAGCTTAGCAACTTCTACTCAAAAGAAACGAAAGATCCTTCACATGCTTATCTTTGTGATTTTGATCGCGTCTGTCATGAAATTATTCCAGGTGACGTGCTGTTAATGGAGGGAACCAATCGAATCAGCCGCTATATAAAAGCCTTAACACACAGTCCGTGGACGCACGCTGCATTATATATCGGTCGTCTGCATAGTATCGAAGATCCCAAAATGCGTGAAAAAGTCCGCAAATATTATCATGGTTCAGCCGGCCAACAATTATTGATTGATACCCGAGTTGGAGAGGGTACCCGGATCCGTCCGATTAATGCTTATAAAACCGATCACATTCGCATTTGTCGTCCAACTGGTTTATCTCATAGCGACACTCAACGCGTAATTAATTACGCGATCAATCATTTGGGTTACAGTTACGATACCCGACATTTCGTAGATCTCGCGCGCTTTTTGCTGCGAAGTCACTGGTTTATTCCACGGCGTTGGCGTTCATCGTTGTTTCAACATCTCACACCCGATCAAACTACGCGAGATATTTGCTCTGGTTTAATTGCCGAAGCCTTCGCCTCGATCAGATTTCCGGTACTTCCTTATATTCGACAAGGTAAAGAACAAAAAATTGAATTAATTCATCGCAATCCCAAGCTTTTTACGCCATCAGATTTTGATTATTCGCCCTATTTTTCGATCATCAAGTACCCTATCTTTCGTTTTACCGATCATGGTCCCTATCACGATTTACCTTGGCAAGAGGGTTACTTAAGCCAGGACGATGGCATTGTGGTTGAAAATAAGAAAGATCAGAAGCCGCCAAAAACATAAAATATAATTACTTTCAGCATCTTACGCCGGGAAAAGAAGATTTCGCGATTATCCTATTTGCTGGTAAAATAACGAACTCATCTCTTCCTACTCTGCTATCTTTATTTCAATGAGGACTACGATGCTCAAATTTCGCATTAAAACAGATGCACAGGGTAACAAATTTTTAGAAACCCCAGCCAACGGTAAGGCGCTGCTTTCTATCGCTCAGCTAAATAAAGGTACCGCGTTCACCATGGAAGAACGTCATGAGTTTGACGTCCTCGGTAAATTACCCGCTCGGATTGAAACTTTAGCAGAACAAACCGAACGTGCTTATCAGCAATATTCGAATTTTGCAAAACGAACTAATCGCAATATTTATCTCAATCAATTACTCAATCATAATCAAATTTTATTTTACAATTTAGTAAAACAACATACCGAAGAAATGTTACCGAATATTTACACTCCTATCGTAGGCGATTTTGTACGAGATTTTCATAAACGATTTATTACTCCGCGTGGACTTTATATTTCTTTTGAAGATCAAGATTACATTGATGAAATTCTAGAAAATCGAACCAACGAAGAAATTGACCTCATTGTCGTGACCGATGGCGAAGGTGTGTTAGGTATTGGCGATCAAGGCATTGGTGCCATGGCCATTCCTCTCGCGAAATTAATGGTGTATACAATTTTTGGTGGCGTCGACCCCAATAAGACTTTACCCATTATGTTGGATGTCGGAACAAATAATCAAAAATTATTAGAAGATCCGCTGTATTTAGGATGGATCCATTCTAGAATTGAAGGTGAGGAATATTATCAATTCATCGATAAATTAATTAAAAGTATTAAAAAGAAATTTCCGCATGTTTTTTTGCATTGGGAAGATTTCGGTCGTGCTAATGCTTATCGTAATTATATGACTTATCGCAATGAAATTTGCAGTTTTAATGATGATATGCAAGGGACAGGAGTTGTCGCCCTCGCAGCAATTTTATCTGCGATTCAAATTACCTATTCTCTGTTACCCGATCAGCGCATCGTCGTTTTTGGTGGCGGCACCGCCGGCATGGGAGTCACAGAATCAATTTATCGCGCATTATTGCAAATGGGTTTAACACCAGAAGAAGCGGCGCAACGTTTTTGGATTGTCGATCGTGAAGGATTATTGACTGAAAATATAAAAGAAATTACGCATGCTCAAAAACCATTTGTGCGCAAAGCTGCCGATATTCAACATTGGCAAATAAAAGATAAAAATAAAATTGAGCTATACGAAGTCGTTAAACACGTTAAACCTACCATTTTAATTGGATGCTCCGCCAAACAAGGTGCTTTTCAACAGCATATCGTCACCGAAATGGCGCATCATGTTAAACACCCCATTATTTTGCCGCTATCCAATCCCAATGAGTATGTCGAAGCGGTTCCACAAGATTTAATCGAATGGACTGACGGCCAAGCTCTTATCGCGACCGGAAGTCCATTTGATCCCGTACAATATAAAGGGAAAACTTATTTTATTAGTCAATGTAATAATTATCATGCATTTCCCGGCATTGGCTTAGGCGTTATTTCTATCGGCGCAAAACACCTTTCTGACAGCATGCTCTCTGCGGCTAGCCAAGCACTTGCTACATTTTCCTATGAACATAGTGCAGGATTATTGCCGAGTATTGCGCAAGCTTGTGAAGCAAGCAAACAAATCGCTTATGCTGTGGCAGAAACTGCAATAAAAGAAGGCCGAAATGGAATTCCCATCGACAAACCGATTCACGAATTAATCGCTCAAAATTATTGGGAACCGGAATATCTACCTTACAAAAAGAGTCCCTAAAACTCTACATTTGCTTAAAAAACCCGTATACTTTTAACAGAATTAAATGGATTTCTAATTTGCTGTAAGGAGAATCCCATGAAAATCGTAAAACTCACTGCGCCTTTATTGGGTCTATTTTTAATTTCGAGTACTTTTGCTGCTGCGGAAAATCCAACCGGCGGAACCACAACCATAAGAAATGCAAATGGTTCTTCAGTTGCAATCCACAGTGATGGTACGAAAATTATAACCAACAAAGACGGCTCATCCGTCCGAAAAAATCCAGATGGTACCGAAATTATTACTAACGCAAATGGCTCTTCTGTGCGTACCAATCCTGATGGTACCAAAATTATAACGAATGTAGATGGCTCTTCTGTACGAAAAAACCCAGACGGCACCCAAGTGATAACCAATAAAGATGGTTCCACTGTTAATGTTAGCCCAAAATAATTTGATATTTAAATCCGAAAACTCACGAAAGTGAGTTTTCGAAAAAATAGACTTAAATCTTTTGATCTCGTGAATTAGGAATATTACACTCCTTAGAAAGGCTATTGAAAAGCTCCTGGTATTTTTCAACGATTTTTCCTAAATGCCCTTGCTGCAATGCTCCTCGATGTTTTGCAAGCTCAGCCAATGCATCTGAACCTCCATTATTGATAAAATATAGCATAGCATTTGCGGCGTCTAATTTATCTTGTTTGTTATATTTAGAAAATGTTTTCCCACCAAAATAATAAAAATCGCCTTTTGCACGATTTACACAATATTTTTCTAAATCTAAAATAAAATGTTTCTTTGCAAAATCCAGATCTAATTTAATCGCTGCATTTTTGTAGGAAGATGAAAAAATACCGTATCTGGATCTTTTTTCATAAGCTTTTTGGATAACATTAAGTTGTTTTACTGCATCCGTATTTAATTTCCCTGGTTGCATAGATCCAGTGCGACGATGCATGGTAATTTCAACACCTTCTTTGTTGGCTTGCGCCTGCTGAAAATACCTAGTTTGGATTTCTTTCACTCTAGCAAATCCTTCCGCATAAAAACTTTCTCTGGTTTTATAGGCTTTCTTTATTAATGCTATACGGTCTTCACGTTTTTCCAAATTTGGGATTGGAAACTCTCGCAAAAAATGCTTATGTTCTTGCACAGTAGGAAGGCTATAATTTTTACGAATCGCATTAATCTGACTTATCATTGGATTGAGTACAGTTCCCTCTGGCTCCTTTCCTTTACCTAGAATAAGTCCATTCGCTGCCTTATTGAGTAAACCAAGCGTTGGAGATAGGTTAAAATCACCAATCTGCTTAGTTTCTTTATTTAGAGTCAATTGCAAAGGCAATGGCGTCACGATGGTATGTCCATTCGAGGCAATCACATCTTCTAAGTTATTTCCGCTAGTTGAATGAAAATAAGTAAATGTTTCCACGTTGGGTGCAATCACTTTTTCATCTACCAATTTAGGATCAGCCGGCAAAAGCAAAGTTATATGTAGTTTAATTCTGTTATTAAACGCGAGAAAAATAGCATTCGCCATTGCAATACAATCTGTCGCCGCTTGACCTTGTCCTGATAAATAAATTTCTTTTGGCAATTTATTAAGTCTCTGTAATTCTTTTAAAGTAGCAAGGGTATTTTCCACCGCCGCTTTTTGGTCATTCACATGGATGGTATGATTTGCTACTGGATGGTCATTATGAATTTTTAAGTTCTTTGGAAAAGTTCGTAAATGCAATGCACTCTCGTTTGCCAAATCTTTCATGGCAGTTTCGATTTCCTCATTTTCACTATCAGAACTCCCTGAGTTCTCAGCTGAACTCGTTGACAAAGCTCGGAATGGAGTACTGTATTCCCTGGCAGTCTCTGACTCCAGGCCAGAGTCAGCATTAACTTTTTTTGCTTGAGTAGAGACTCTTCGCTCAATGTAAAGGATAGGTATCTGCTGCTCATTCTCTCTCGAGTTTCGAAGGACTTTCATGTCAAAAGATGAATATGTGCTTTTTTTATCCATTATTAGGTTAGAGATATGGATATTCAAAACGGTAGAGGCTACAGATTCAGTCCCTTTTCCTTTAACATCGGTGTCTTGATGAATGGCCAGCGCGTTCGTAAATTCGTCTGATAAGGCTACAGCGACCGACTCATTACTCAGAGTTCTCATGGGATTTTTACCTCATTAAATTCGTAATGGTACAACTATAACATTCGATCATTAAGATTTTATGAAAATGGAAGATTTTAATCCATATTTAATCGGGGCAAGGATGAATTTTAATTTAATTTTAAGGAATGTGCATGTAATAGATGGATCGCATCATCACGACGCGCGTTTTCTTAATCGAAAAAAAATCAGAAATAAATTTAAAAAATAATACGGATAACAAAGAAAAAATAATCGAGCAGGAAGTTTTTTTTGGATCCAAACTTTCAGAAATCTTTCACGTACAGGATTGAATAGAACAAATAATTTATTTTTGCAACCATGCGAGATCATCCAATCGTATAGTTTTAATTTAATTCGTCTTTTAATCGGATGTTCTATAATCTGATTTATTTCTCGAAGTGCTACTTGATATAATAATTTTTTAGGCAGCTTATGCGGTGGAAGCAAAGCATGTGGAAAACCTAATTCACAGAGTTTTAACGCGAGCTGAACATGCTTTTGCGCATGATAATGTATTATTTTCTTTTTAATTTCTGCTGGCGTAGCTTTTTTTTGCAGCATGGGAAGATAATTAACGATATCGCATAGCCATTGCAATTTCTTCCAAGCATGACGTGATGCATGCATACAAAGAAATAGCCATTCCTCAATCGGCGGCAAAGTATAAAAAATTTCTCCTGAAGATAAAATTATTGTCTGCCGTATTTTCCACAATTGATTAAAATCAAAACGTAAATTATTCGGTTTGTATTCTAATCGCCAATGCACATCAATTTGCAAATTTCTCTTCGAGCAATAATAGGTAATATCTTTCCCCATGGCAAAAATTAATGGATGATACTGAGGTTGTGTAATTCCGATAAAATCGGTTTGCAATCCCAAATTTTTAAAAACCTCATGTGCTATTAAAACTGTTTCAGCAGGAATAAGAATATCGAGGTCGACAGACTCCCGCAGTCCCATATCACCATACATAAATTCTGCCAACAACGCTCCTTTAATACTAAACATGGGCACATGTCGTTGCATTAATGCTTGCTGTAAGTCAGCTAAAAATTTTATTTTATGTAATGCATTTAAGCGATTAATCGAATATTGTTGTTTGCAAGCAGCGATTAATTTTACAGGTGCCGATGAATAATTTTGTAAAGCACGGTACAACAAACCGAGTAATGCATGTTGTTTAGCAACTGTGATAAAGTTATCTTGATCGAACGCAAATTCTTCTGGCTCACCGTTTAAGATGCTAAAGATTTTCCGAATCTCAAGAATTAACATGCATTACTCCGAGGAAAATATCGCAATAACTTTATAAGCTTCTCTCGCTTCCGCACCGACAATATTTTTATCCGCCGAGATAAGCCAAGCATGTGCTGTTAATTTATCGTCTTTTTTAGCAAACCCTAAGTACAATAAACATGGAATTTTTCGGCGTAGCAATAATTTTTTTGCAGCCAACGCATAGGCTAAACATTTATTTTCTAACCTAAGAAATCGAATGGCTCGATAGATGGACCTTTTCACTTGGTAAATATAATCGGTATCTATCGAATCTTGCATCTCAGGAGGCATTTCAATTAATTTACCAAAATATTTTTGTATTTTTTTTCCGGACAATATCTGTAAAATTGCTAAGTAATAACTAATTTGCAAAACCGCGCGAAAAAATAATTTTTTTTCTGCGCCTGGCCATCGATAAAATAAATATAAATAATTTTTCATAGGGTTTAAATTATGGCTGAGCATACAGCGCTCTGTAAAGCCTTAAAGTCACTAATGCTGTCATATTATTTACCAAACATTTTCCAATGCCATAAATGTGAGTCTGCCTTACAGGCCTGAAATGTTTTATAAAGCAATCGAATGGATTACAATAATTTAAGAGATTTGCAAGGAGGCTGCTATTAAACGTTATTTTGTCTGTCTATTAGGAATGGTTTTAGCATTTGACGCCTTTAGTCACGCTGAAAGTTCTCGTTATTGTCGATGTCTACCCCATCAACCCTGTTGGCCCAGTGCTGCCGAGTGGACGAATTTCAGTAAACGGTTAAAGGGAAGATTAGTGAAGCCGCAACCATTGCTAGCGGCCTGTCAAACGGATGCTAACAGTAAGCGCTGTCATCAAACGCTTAAAGATATTCATAATCCTTTTTATATTGAATCCGTTCCCAGTGGCACACAAAGTCAGGGCTGGGTAAATGCATGGAATTCTAAGGCTAGTGAATATGCGGTAGAAGCAGAAACGACTTCTGATGTGGTCACCGCCGTGAATTTCGCTCGTCAACATCACCTTAAATTAGTAATTAAAGGAACCGGTCACGATTATTTGGGCCGATCCAATGCTCCACAATCTTTATTGATTTGGACCCATAAAATGCGTCAAATCACCTTTCATCCTGCTTTTACGGCGAAGGGATGCTCATCTACCACAAAAACGCCCGCTTTCACAGTTGGAGCCGGAGCACGTTGGTTCGATGTGTATAACGCAGTAGGCAAACAGCATCATCTTTATGTGCAAGGCGGAGGTTGTACAACAGTTGGAGCTGCGGGGGGATTTCCGCAAGGTGGGGGTTTTGGTAGTTTCTCCAAAAAATATGGCACAGGTGCAGCTGGTGTTTTACAAGTGGAAATTGTTACTGCCGATGGTAAATCGGTCATTGCCAATCAGTGTCAGCATCCCGATCTTTTTTGGGCGGTGCGCGGAGGTGGTGGTGGAACGTTTGGTGTAGTGACACAAATGACATTTAAGGCACATCCCTTATCGCATAATTTTGGCTTATTTCAAGGAACTATTACTGCAAAAAATGATGTGGCCTATAAAAATCTTTTGCGTCAATTTCTTATTTTTTTCCGCCAAAATTTAAATAATGAAAATTGGGGCGAGCAAGTAGCTTTTAATGCGAACAATAAGATTCATATTGGGATGTTATTTCAGGGATTGAACGCAAAAGAAGTCGATAGAATATGGTCGCCATTGCGTCAGTGGATAAAGAAAAATTCCAATTTATATAGTATCAATGACAAAATATTTTTAATTCCTGGTGAACGACTTTGGGATTATTCGTACTTGAAAAAACATTATCCTGAACTGGTGAGTCGCAATACGGAGCCAGGAGCAGCAGAGAATGAATTCTGGTGGACTTCAGATTCTGGGCAAGTTTCTGAGTATTGGTATTCTTATCAATCTTGGTGGCTGCCAAAAAGTTTATTTGAAGATAATTATTTAAAACAAACCAGTGAAATCATTTTCAAAGCATCGCGTTTGGCCAATGTAGCATTTCATATTAACAAAGGATTGGCGGGTGCTTCATCGCAAGCGATTACAGAAAGCCGTAAAACATCGACTAATCCTGCGGTTTATGCTGCGCCTGCCTTGGTGATCATCGCTGGTGGCAATCATCAATTTTACCCTGGGGTGAAGGGTTATGTGCTAAATAAAACAGAGACTCAGGATAAAATTCAAAAAATTAATGCCGCTATCCAATTATTTATGCAAGCCGCTCCCCATTCAGGTGCGTATGCGAATGAAGCAGATTATTTTCAAAAAAATTGGCAACAAGTTTTTTGGGGTAATCATTATCAAAAATTATTTTTAATCAAACAAAAATACGATCCAGAAGGTCTTTTTTATTGTCATCATTGCGTGGGAAGTGAGCGATGGGAAAATCAAGGAATGTGCCTAAAAAGAAGGAAATAATAATGATTCAACCGTAGCCTGGATCGAAGATCCAGGAACTTTTTTCCCGGATCGTTGATCCGGGCTACATATTTCCCAAATCAAACATCAATAATTCAGCGTCTTTTATACATTGAATTTGGATTTTATCTTCATCTACAATAGCAACGCCATCACCGGCTTTTAAAAATTTATTATTAACCGCAATTTCACCTTTAATTAACTGAATCCAGCTTTTACGGCCCGATTGCAGCGAATACGATAATGCGGTGTCTCGCGTTAAATTAGCCATATAAAGATGTACATCTTGATGAATAATGACACTTTCGGTATTCGGAATGGGTGACGCCAATAAAATAAATCGGTTATGCAATTGTGGAATTTGCTTTTGTTGATAACTAGGCTTTAATTCCATTTGATTGGGTACAATCCAAATCTGCAAAAAGTGCACTGAATTTTCTGATGACGGATTAAATTCACTATGCATAACACCCGTACCTGCCGACATACATTGAATTTCGCCAGGTCGAATAATAGTTCCGGTACCCATGCTATCTTTATGCTGTAATTTCCCTGAGATCACATACGAAATAATTTCCATATCGCGGTGTGGATGCGTTCCAAATCCACCGTCTGGTTGCACCGTGTCTTCATTTATTACCCGCAAATAACTAAATCCCATAAATTCGGGATCATGATATTCGCCAAACGAAAAGGTATGCCAACTTGTCAACCAATCAGTTTGGGTTAATCCGCGATCTTGTGCTTTTCGAAGGATAATCATGCTTACCTGCTATGAAATTTTTGTAATACGGTTAAAAATTCATGCAAAATCTTAGTAAGCAACTCCGCGGCTTGCGGACTTTTTAAATTATTCTTTTCATCAAAACTTTCGTGCGCAGTCGCTAAAGAAAACATATTTGGAGGAAGATAAGAACCACAACATTCTAAAGGCACCCTCGCCGCCCATAAACTGCGATTGCCTCCCACTAATGAAGGTGAAGCCGACAATAACTGAATGCATTGATTGCGCCACGGCATCGGAGTAACGCGGGAAACCCAATCAATTAAATTTTTAAACGTTCCTGGAATTGAGAAATTATATTCAGGTACCGAAATAATCACACCATCCGCTGCATGCATACGCTCTATAAAATCAGTGACAGTGTTTGGAAAACCCTGATTATTTTGAATGTCAGCATTATACAAAGGCATATTAAATTCATTAAATTGAGCTAAATCTATCTGATGCCCCCATTCTTGAATATATTTTGCTGCTAAATTAATTAATTTTTTGTTAACCGATTTTTCTTGTAAAGAAGCCGAAAACATAAATAATTTCATGTTGATTTCTCTTCTACAGCAGAAATTTTTTGGGATTGAGTGACTTTATAATGCCAACGCCGCCATAAAATTAATGAACCAATCGCAATACCCACGATAGAACCGACTCGAATTCCTATGACGCCACCATTTAACCACAATCCCAGAATATATGACAAAGGCAACCCAATAATCCATAAAACAAAAAGACCAACCCACATCGGAAATTGAGTGTCATAATATCCTCGTAGCGCACCCGTATATAAATTTCGTAATAGATCGGTTAAGAGCATTAAAGAAGAAATGTAGAATAACCAACGAGATAAAATGACGGTCGCTCTATTACCGGGATCGTGAATATCGATATACATAGCAGTCAAATAATCCGGAATCGCAAAAAATAAAATACTACAGATCACTACCAAAATAACCCCAAAAATGAGAGATACGTTTGCAATTCGATTTACTTCATCGAGGCGTTTCGCGCCAATCGATTGACTCACCAAAATACCTGCGGATTCCGAAACTGCAAATAAAGGCACTAAAAATAAAATTGCAACTTGGATGGTAATTTGCGATGAGGACAATGCTGCAATACTTATCCAACCGGTAAATAACGTCATGATAAAAAACCATAACAATTCACCACCAAATTGTACGGTCATCGGCCACCCAATTAAAAATAATTGTTTGATATAACGTAGGCCATGATGATTATGAGACCCAAATAAGCGGAATTTTTTTACGGCTTCGGTATAGCATAAACTCCCAATTAACAATACTAAATTAAAAACGGTTTGCACCACAATTCCATAGGCTAATCCAATGACTCCCATCGGTTTAATTCCCAAGCCACCATAAATAAAAACATAGGTCAGCGGAATAAATAGCACGAGCGCTATCATATTGTTATAAATAACCAGATTTTGTTGCATGATGCCATAACAAAACTGCTGAATAGCAATTAATAACATGAGCGGAATGCCTACCCAAACCAAGCCATGAAAATACTTTTCTACGATCGTAACCAATTCAGGTGGTTGATCAGCAACAATTAATATTCTGCTCACATAAAACAAGATCACCATAGTAATGATGCCGACGAAAATTCCGAGCAAACAAGCTTGTTGAAATAAAGCGCCCATCTCTTGGGGTTTACCTTCCCCATATAAACGTCCAGCGATAACGCCGGTAGCAAAAAATAGCGACATAAATAAAACAGTAACGGTAATTTGTGCAGAATTAATCAGCGCGCTGGCGGCTAAGTCTGCCTTACCTAAATGCGCAATCATCAACATACCGACAAACCAACCGATCATTTGGATGAAGCGCGACCACGCCATCGGTAAAGAAAGCGATAAAACTCTTCGTATGAGATAGCCATAATTGTCAGGTAAATCAGAAGGGGTTCGTCCTTGCATGTAAATAGCTACCTTTTATGAAAATTGTTTGCATTATGCGTGCGGCAAGCCCCACACTCGCGAAATAATATCAAAAACGTATTCAAATCCGAGCGCCCAAAAAGCCCATAAGCCTACTATAGCATGAGAGAGGGTGACTCCTAGTAGAGAACGTTGACGTGCATACATTACTGCCCACATAAATCCCGGCAGTAAAACTGAATAGGCATACACTAAATGTAAATCAATATGTAATGCGCCAAACATCAAAGTTGAAAGCAAAATCGATATCCACGTAGCGTGTTTCGATTCCAATAAAAATATCAAGGGCGATTGAATCGCGCCTTGCATAATAAAAGTTTGTGCTGGCGTAAACAACAAGTATAGAAATCCTGAAAAAAACCAGACCGGAGTAGTTTCTTGGTAAACCCGAAAACCCGCAAAACTATTTAAACTAAAGTCAAATAAAGGCAAAATACTCAGCACTGTTACCGTACGAATAAGCAAGAATTTTAGACCTGTGAGAAATATACAAAATAATACAGTCCATACTAATGCTTCGATAATATCTTTTTTAACATGATTCCCTAACCTAAAACCAAATTTTGATAGTGGGAGTTTCATGTGTTTTATCATAATTAAAAAAGCACAAGAATAAAAAATCAAAGTTAAAATAGTGCCGTAGGTCGTCGCACCAGTAAATTTAAAAATTTTATCGAGTAATTCAATAGTTAGGTTATAAAATCCAAGTAAAGCCGAGGTATAAATTAAGTAAAGTCCTAACTCAATCCGCGCTTTGCGGTGATCTAGCTCTGTATCTGGAAGTGGAAAAAATGGCATATTAATAACCCGTTGATATTACAATATTTTATCAACAGTGGGTTCATGATTCAAGGTAAGGTGGTGTTAAACTTCTCGTGTATCACGAAATTCAATTTGCGGCCAATTTTCCATCGTAATATCGAGATTCACGCGCGAAGGCGCCAAATAAGTTAATTGATCGGCGTGATCCAAGGCTAAATTTCGTGACTGCTCTTCTTTGAATTGCGCCAAAATTTTTGCGTCATCACAGTGGACCCAACGTGCAGAAACAATATTGACGTTTTCATAAACGCAATGCACATTATATTCATACAACAAACGATGAGCGACAACATCAAATTGCAAAATGCCTACCGCCCCTAAAATAAGCTCGTTGCTATTTAAAGGACGGAAAACTTGAGTTGCACCCTCTTCGGATAATTGCAGCAAGCCCTTAATTAATGCCTTTTGTTTTAAAGGATCTTTTAAGCGCACTAAGCGAAATAGTTCGGGGGCGAAATTGGGAATACCGGTAAATTTTAAAGGTTCGCCTAAACTAAACGTATCACCAATTTGTATGGTGCCATGATTATGTAAACCAATAATATCACCGGGCCACGCCTCTGCAATATTTTCTCGATCACCTGCCATAAAAGTTAATGCATTATTGATGGTAATATCCTTGCCTAAACGCACGTGATACATTTTCATGCCTTTCGCATAATGACCGGAAGAAATTCGTAAAAAAGCAATTCGATCACGATGCTGGGGATCCATGTTCGCTTGAATTTTAAATACGAAACCGGTGAATTTATCTTCTTCGGGCTTTACGAGCCGCTGCAAAGTATTGCGAGGTTGTGGCGAGGGCGCATGCGACACGAACCCATCCAATAATTCACGAACACCAAAATTATTTACCGCAGATCCAAAATAAACCGGGGTTATTTCCCCACGTAAAAATGCGGCATGATCATAATCATGACTCGCTCCCCGCACTAATTCAATTTCAGCGCGTAATTCTGGTGCTAAATCACCTAATTTAGATTCCAAAGTGGGATTATTTAATCCCTCAATTTTATCGATGTCACCCACTTTATAATTTTTACCGGGTTCATATAAGTAAATCGCATCTTCGACTAAATGATAAATACCTTTAAATTGCTTACCCATCCCAATTGGCCAGGTAATCGGCGAACATTTTATTTTGAGAATATGTTCAATTTCATCGAGTAATTCAATGGGATCGCGACTATCTCGATCCATTTTATTGATAAAAGTCGTGATCGGCGTAGTGCGTAATCGACAAACTTCCATTAATTTAATTGTTCTGGGCTCAACTCCTTTCGCACCATCAATCACCATTAACGCAGAATCTACCGCGGTTAACGTTCGATAAGTATCTTCAGAAAAATCTTCGTGACCCGGCGTATCTAAAAGATTAACGACATAACCGCTATATTCAAACTGCATCACAGAGGTGGTGATCGAAATTCCTCGCTGTTTCTCGAGTTCCATCCAATCGGATGTCGCATGACGTTGGGCTTTACGACCCTTAACCGCCCCCGCCAACGTAATGGCACCGCCGAATAACAATAATTTTTCGGTGAGTGTGGTTTTACCCGCATCAGGATGCGAGATAATCGCAAACGTGCGTCGATTAGAAGTTTGTTTATCGCTAGTTTCCATCATTTTTATAATTCTATTGCGTACGGCGAAACAGGATAACACAGGCACTTAAGAAGATCACGATGGGAATGCTGGCCGCAGCGACTGGTGACAGTTGATAGACTACCGCCATAGGACCCGTAAATTGATTTAAGGTGTAAAAAGCGAATCCCACGATAATGCCCGTAATAATCCGTAGCCCCATCGTTGCACTGCGTAATGAGCCAAAAATAAAAGGAATACCCAAACAAATCATGATAATCGTTGCAACGGGCTGGAATAATCGCGCCCAAAAAGTAAATTGATATTGTTCGATGTCTAAACCCACTTTATGCCGATATTCGATAGATTGATAAAGACTTTTAATGGAAAGCTGGTCCACACTTTTTTGTCCCAATGCTAATACCACAGGATCAAATTTAATTGCTAAATTCATCCTGGGCAACGCGCGTGAGGTCACTTTTTCAGGCGTAAATAGGGTTTGTTTGCCTTCGCGCATTTGCCAAACTCCATCGGCTTGCAATAATGCATACGGCGCAAAAGTACTTTTTTGTAAGCGATGATCTTTGATATCCCACACACTAATATTTTCAACGCGCTCTGAAGACGAGACCTCACCAATATGAATAAATTGATCGCGATCGCGCAACCACACGCCGCCTAATACGTTATAATTTTTCTTTTTTTCCAACGACACCGCTTTCATATGTTCTGAATAAGACTGTAAATGCGGAGAAATTCCTTCACCCACCAAAGTCACGATAATTAAAATAAATATCGCCGCTCTAATCACTGCCGTCGTGATATCAAAAATCGAAAAACCACTCGCGCGCATTACAACTAATTCGCTGCTGGTTGCCATGCGACCCAAACCAATTAAGCAACCTAAAAAACCCGCCATGGGAAATAATTGATAAAGATTGAAAGGTAATTGCATGGTCACATACAGAAAAGCTTTTTCAATCGTATAGCTACCCTTACCTACATCCCCAATTTCATTAAAAAATAGCATAAAACTATCGATACCAATCAAAACTAATAACACCAAACCGGTGGCGCTCATTACTTGTTTCGCGATATATCGATTTAATATTTTCATGGTGTCACCGTTTTTTTCAGGCGCAACCAGCGTAATAAACTGCGTCGTCGTGATTGATATAAATATAAAATTAAAGTTAATGCCAATAAAACCGCTAAAATCCACCACAAACCAAATGCTAAATTAATTTGACCTTGTTGAATCCAAGATTTCCCCACAAACATCATGTTAGCGTAAGCCACATAAATTAAAATCGCTGGTAGTAGCTGCGCGAATTTTCCTTTGCGCGGATTCACCTCGCTTAATGGAATAGCTAACAAGGCAAAAATCAGCGTGGAAAATACAATCACTAATCGCCATTGCAATTCAGCCACCGCTAATCGATCATGCGAATATAATTTAATTAATGCGCCGGTAGGCATCGCAGAGTAACGACCACTCAAAGATACTTTCGGCACCGGCAATCTTGCCCAATAATGACCGAAATTTAAAACTTCATATTGCTTAGCACCCGGTGCACCGGTATAACGTGTGCCATTATCAAATGCGAAAAAAATTCCGTTGCCGGGAATTGTTAATTCACGCACAGAACTCGCCGTTAAAATATCCCACTGATTAGATACGCTAGGTTCATCACCAGGATTATTGCGAATCGCAACAAAAATATCCCCGTATTTTTGACGTTTTTTACCCACTTCACCAGCATATAAAACGCGATTATCGTTACCTAAAGGTTGAAAGCGACCTGGTAATACTTTTTGTAAGGTGGCAGATTCCACAGAATGCACTACGACTTCCGTTCGATAACGAAACATATCCGGCTCGACAATTAACATCAACCAACCATCAATTAATGTAAAACAGATGGCTACGGCCATCACCATTTTTACAATTCGAACTTTGCTGACGCCACAGGAAAATAACACAATCATTTCATGGTCCACATACATGCGACCAAAAGTGAGTAAAATCCCTAAAAATAAGCCCAAAGGCAACATATAGCCGAGCAGCATAGGAATTTGTACGCCGGTAACAACCATGACAGCGCTTACCGTAATTTTTCCACTGGCTGCATCATTCAGATAATGAACGAATTGATTACTCACAAAAATGATTAACAAGACGAGTGTCGTTGCAAATACTGCGGTCGCAATTTCCTTGCTTAAATAACGAAAAATAATCACTGACAAAATAAACCTTTTATGAAAGAATATCCGATTTTAGCATCTACAAATTGACCTGAACACAAGCATACAACCCTGACACTTTAGCATGGATAAGATATACAAACCAAAATCAATCGAGCAACACTGGGCGCACTATTGGGAAGAGCATAAGCTCGCAAAACCCACAGGCAAAGGTGATGCGTATTGTATTATGTTGCCGCCTCCTAACGTCACAGGCACCCTGCATATGGGACATGGGTTCCAACAAACCTTAATGGATATCTTGATCCGTTATCAGCGCATGCAAAGAAAAAATACCCTATGGCAAGGTGGCACCGATCACGCGGGCATCGCGACCCAGATGGTGGTGGAGCGTCAGTTACTCAGTCAAGGCAAATCCCGTCACGATCTAGGACGTTCGACTTTTATTGAAGAAGTTTGGCGTTGGCGTGAACATTCCGGCAATATCATCAGCAAGCAAATGCGGCGCCTGGGTGTGTCCCTCGATTGGGACCGCGCGCGGTTTACGATGGATGAAATGGTTTCACATGCCACCGTGGAAGCTTTTATCCGACTCTACAAAGAAGGGTTAATTTATCGCGGGCAGCGCCTGGTAAACTGGGACCCAATGTTATTAACCGCCATTTCTGATTTAGAAGTCGAAACCGTAGAAATGGACGGTCATCTCTGGCATATCCGCTACCCCCTCGAAGGAGGCCAAGAATATTTAGTGGTAGCCACCACACGCCCAGAAACAATGTTGGGCGATACAGCGGTTGCTGTGCATCCCGACGATGAACGTTATCGCCATTTAATCGGGAAACAAATTCGTTTACCACTGACTGATCGTTCAATTCCAGTAATCAGTGATGAATATGTCGATCGCGAATTCGGAAGTGGTTGCGTGAAAATCACACCCGCACATGATTTTAATGATTACGAAGTTGGTAAACGTCATCAATTACCTATGATAAATATTTTCACGCCGGATGCAAAAATCAATGAAAATGCCCCGCGTGAATATCAAAATTTAGATCGCTATGTAGCACGTAAACAAATTATTGCTGATTTAGAGCGTCAAAATTTAATTGAAAAAATTGAAAATCATCGATTATCTGTTCCAAAAGGAGATCGTTCGGATTCTGTGATCGAACCCTATTTAACGGATCAGTGGTTTGTAAATATGAAACCGCTGGCTGAAACTGCGCTTACTTCATTTCAAAATGGTGATCTCAATTTCGTGCCCGAAAACTGGGGTAAAATCTACTTGCAATGGCTAGAAAATATTGAAGATTGGTGTATCAGTCGCCAACTTTGGTGGGGACATCGCGTTCCCGTTTGGTACGATAATAATAATCAAATGTATGTCGGACACAACGAAGAAGAAGTACGCAAACATAATAATTTATCTATTGATGTCGTTTTAAAACAAGACGAAGATGTTCTCGACACCTGGTTTTCTGCGAGTTTATGGCCTTTCGCAACATTGGGCTGGCCAGAAAAAACTGAAAATTATAAAACTTTTTACCCCACCCAAGTTTTAATTACGGGTTTTGATATTATTTTCTTTTGGGTTGCGCGCATGGTAATGATGGGACTGAAATTAACGGGTAAAGTGCCGTTTAAAGAAGTTTATATCACCGGATTAATTCGCGATAGCCATGGCAAAAAAATGTCGAAGAGTAAAGGCAATGTGTTAGATCCAATTGATTTAATCGATGGTATTGAATTAGATGCATTAATAAAAAAACGCACCACTGATTTAATGCAACCGCAAATGGCGAAAACAATAGAAACTCAAACGCGCAAAGAATTTCCGGAAGGTATTCCAGCGCATGGTACCGATGCGTTACGTTTTACATTTTGTGCATTAGCGACTAGCGCACGTGATATTAATTTTGATATGGGACGTATCGAAGGCTATCGCAATTTTTGCAATAAAATTTGGAATGCAGCGCGCTACGTTTTAATGAATACTGAAGGCAAAGATCTGGATCATGAAAAAGCGCTCGAATTTAGCTTAGCCGATCGTTGGATTCGTTCTGCATTACAAGCGACCGTTAAAAAAGTGCATGATTATTTTCAGCAATATCGCTTTGATTTAATCGCACAAACCTTATATGAATTCGTATGGAATGAATATTGCGATTGGTATGTTGAATTAGCCAAATGTCGTTTATTAGATTCCAAGAGCACGCCCGCACAATTACGCGGCGCACGTTTAACTTTATTAGAAGTACTCGAAAAAGTATTACGTTTAATGCATCCGATTATGCCGTTTATTACCGAAGAAATTTGGCAAAAAGTGGCGCCCTTAGTTGATAAAACCAAATCATCCATTACTTTGATGCGCTATCCACTCATTAAATCTAAAGAAATTGATCACACCGCAGAACAAGCAATCGAATGGCTAAAACACGTCGTTGTTAGCATTCGTACGATCCGTGCCGAAATGGGCATTAATCCAGGCAAAATGATTCCCGTGCTTTTTCATAAAGGGAATACCAAAGATCATGAATATTTAAATTGGTTGAGTTTTTATATAAAATCGCTGGCTAAAGTCAGCGATTGCGAATGGGCTAAAAATTCTGACGAATTACGCGCAACCGCAACCGCAGTTGTCGATCAATTAGAAATTCATATTCCTCTCAGCGGTATTATCGATAAAAATGCAGAACTCGATCGCTTAAATAAAGAAATTAATAAATTGAAAAAAGAAGTGCAGCAGTCTTCTTCAAAATTGGCAAATGCCGATTATATAAATAAAGCGCCGAAAGCCGTCGTAACTAAAGAACAAGAGCGTCTGCAATTAGCTGAAAGCACCTTAGAAAAATTACTCGCACAGCAGAAAAATATCGAAGCGCTGTGACGGCGCGAAGAAACGTGACACAAAGAACGCTTACCTTCTCTGCGTCCTCCATCTTCTATTTCACCGCAGTTACAATTTAAACTCTGATCCCCACTCCCATTTTGTTGACTCATTGACCGCTTAGCGTATAATTTAACCACTAAGCTATGTGATTCTCCTCCATTTTGCACATATATTGAACATATTTGGCCTTAAGCATGGTTATGTTTTTGAATGAGTATATTTCTGAAAAATTATCTCAACAATTATTCGGGTTTAAACAAACAATCCTGGATGTTGTTATTTACCGTCCTCGCGAACTCGTCAGGTAACTCTGCGTTTCTCTTTATTTCTTTATATTTAACGAATTATCTGCATTTAAATGTCATGCAGTGTGGCATCGTGGTTTCGATTGTTGGAATTGGGGCGACACTGGGGTCATTGATTGGTGGTGCGCTTTCCGATTATATTTCCCCTCGCAAAATATGTTTAGTTGCCCTGTTTTCTAATAGTGTCATTTTACTTTTATTCGGTTTATCCAATAATTTCATTACTATTAATCTCTTTGCGTTTTTGCTTGGATTTGCCAACGCAAGTTATTCGCCCACCAGTCGAACCATGTTGATGTCCACGGTAACGAGCGCCTATCATAATCGAATCTCAGGAATTCGATATATGGCAGTTAATGTCGGCGTGGGGTTAGGCACATTTGTTGGCGGACTGATTGCGACAATTAATTTTTCCTATGTCTTTAAATTTAATGCGATATTTATCTTAATCGCAGCCATTATCATGCTATTTACTAAAGAAGATAATCTCCATGAGATGAATAAAGAAATTAACACGGCCAAGGCCCAACCCATACCTCACTATTACTCGTATTTATGGGCGATGTTCGCGGTACTGTTATTTTTCGCGCTTATCTTCGCCCAAATTAAAACGGCTTATCCTTTATACTTGCAAAATGTGGCAGGTTTAAGTGAACATCAGTTTGCTTCTCTTTTTATTGTAAATACCCTCTTAATCGTGGTCTTTCAGGTTCCGCTTATAAATTTTTTAACACGCTATTCAGAGGAACTCGTCATCGGTGTCGGCGCTTTATTGATTGGCGTAGGCATGTTTATCATGCTTATTTTTCCCGGTTATTTGAATGCGATTATTTCCGCTATGGTTTGGACCTTGGGGGAAATGTTATGTTTAGCCAACATTCAATCCTATATTTATAATCTGGCGCCTGAGGGTCATAAAGGCAAAGCGCTCGGATTATTCCAAGCTATCTACTTTTTTACAAATATTATCGGTCCGGTGGGTGGGACTTGGTTATATGAAATCGATAAAGGTGAAACTTTATGGACAGCATGTTTAATCTCAGGCACGATCGCCTGTAGTATTTGCATCGTGCTTTATTATTTAAAAAATCGTGCATGGCAATTGAAACCAACGATTAAATAACTCCAGACATTTTCTAAATTCCTCCTAACACTGCCTTAAGATCATAAAAAATGACCCGTGTTATTAACGGTGATATTATTTTAAAAATATTTCTATCCTGTCAATAAAGTTCATTATTGAATATATTAGGAGAAATCATGCCTATTATTAATTTTCATCCTGGATTATTTAGCATTCTGCAGGCGGCGCAAAATTATTCCTTATTTAAATCAGATCACATTCCGATATTGGTTCATATCCCCTATGCGTTAAATGGCAAAGATGAATTTAAAATACTTTCATGGAATGTGCTCGTAAACGATTCTGCAAATGGAGTTGCGCCGCTTGGGCAGGGATCTTATGGTGAAGATGCCAAGCAGCGTGAGGATCGATATTTAAGTATCGCTAGCAGTCTTCAACACATGGTTGAGGAAAATCAGCCTGAAATAATCGCACTTCAAGAAATCGTTGGATGCGACAATCACCCTTTATTTCAACGCATTCTTAAATATCTAGGAACTAATTGGGGTTACGCGCTAGATAGAGAGGGTAATATTGCCGACAAGCCTGATGTTATTACTCTTTACAACAAAAAAGTATTTCATGACGCTATTGTGGGCGGTGAATATCGTACTAAATTAAAAACGCAAAATTTCCTTAAAAATTATATTTCAGCCGAATTTGCACTCGGCGAAGCTTATGACAATGGAGATTGCTTTTTTGATTCTCTGGTTCAAATCCTAAATCAAAACAGAAATACAGAACCATACACGATAAAAGATTTAAGAATACAATGTTATAATTACTATCTCGAAAACAAAGCGGAGATCGACCGCTTAAATGAAGAGGATAATGCTGGACTCGACCAAAATGATTATTATTTTATTCAGTATACTACAGAAGAATGCTATCAATTTAATAAGCGGTCTCCCGTTTGGGGAAGAGCCACCATTGAAGGCCAAATCTTATGTCGACAATTAGAACTTGAAGGCATCTGTGTATTAGAAGAATTACAAGATCCCATTAGTAAACAATCGAGTTTGAGTGTTCAATTAGTCACAGCGACAGAGTGTAAAATAATTAGTGAAACCACACTTTTACAAGTGGTTACTAACCCCAATATCGCTACCATAGCAATTCAGCATCAATCAGCCCATTTTGTTCCTGTATTACAATATAATCATGCCTTACAAAATTCATCTACATTTGATGCTTATCCAAAAACAGATGGAATTTTGCTAGGAAATAAAGTGCGGCTTCAACTCAAAGATGGACCTGCTATTGACGTATTAAACATACATGCTCGTTTTGCTAATCATCCCAGACAACATGAAATACGTATTAAAAATTTTTTAAAACAATCTAATAATCACGCTATTATTGTTGGTGATTTTAATTGTTGCCTCGCACCTTTGGACACTCAACCTAGCAATATAATAACGAGCATAGCCTGTTCCACCATGCGAGAAGGAAAATTTCAAGGTGCCCATGCGATCGATGGCGCTTTTTATTCGGAAACTAGAAATGGAGTCAAAGCCTACCGACAAGCGTGGATTGAACATCTAAACCCACGTACTGGAAAAGTGTATACACCCCATCAACTCAAGCCCATACAACATTCAGAAGTGACACAAAAAAATGAAGTTGAAACTTTTTATATGACCATTGCTGTCGATGAAGAATATAAAAACCAAAAAATGATTTGCAAGCATTTTACGCTTGAGCAATATGAGAATATATTAAAAAATCAATTCCAAAAACCCGAAATCACCGTACATCCAGCCAGGAATTTAAATAACGATCACTGCATCATACTCCATATGGGTACATATCGCGAATTATGGGATAACTTGCATAAAAATAACAGGGATACCCATATCAAATTTAGGTGGGAAATGAATGCGGAAACGGGCTCAGTCATGTATCTCATCGCTGTGCCTGAAAAAAGTCTATATGACTTTGTATTTAAAATTGATAACACCACAGAGCAATCGGGATTCGATGAGCAAAAAGAATTTTTAAAATATAAATTTACTTTACAAAAATATCTCGATACCCAACTAGAACGACTGCATGATTTAGAAAACCACACGAGAAATCCGGATAAGAAGAAAAATATAAACGATAAAAAACTAAAATTAAATGAATTAAATACTCAACTATCTCAACTGAGCCATATCGATGACATCAAAAGCAATATTATTGAACCCTTGAAAAAAATTACCTTCGATCATCGTGTCACGATTAATAACGCACACAATGCTGGAGATTTTATCCTGGGATTTTTTAACTTATTTCGTAACACAAAAAGTTACAGTGATTTGCAAGAGGCATTAAAATTTGAAAATAAAAGCTCGCGTTGTTGTTAGCAACGCCCTTGCATAATCAAGCTGCGCCAATTTATTTAACGGAAAAAACCGTGCCATTTTGAATGGTCGCCACAACTGGAATATCTTTAATACTTTGCGCGTTAACCGTTTCTAGATCCTGACCTAAAACCGTAAAATCAGCACGCTTACCCACTTCAATGCTACCTATTTCATTTTGCAAATTCAAAAGATAGGCCGCATTTAAAGTTACGGCACGTAATGCATCTATGGGAGAAACTCGTTGGCTCGGGCCTAATACTCTTCCTGAAGATGTCATACGATTGACTGCTGCCCACATTGAATGAAGTGGACCCAATGGCGTCACTGGCGAGTCGGTATGGATAGAGAAAATAATTCTTTGTCGTTTCGCCTCGGCTACATCATCCATATAATTCGCGCGGTCAGGTCCGAGCAGATTGTGGTAACTCAAATCACCCCAAAAATAGATCCAATTCGGAAATAGATTTACATAGCCACCTAAATGACGCAGACGTCGAAATTGTTCAGGTGATGCCATCTGATTATGCTCTACAACGAAAATATTCGATTTACGCGGAATCGTCGTTTGTAAATAATCTAGTACATCTAATACCGAATCGGTGGCTTCATTACCATTGGTATGCACATGAATGGGAAAACCTGCCTTCCAAAATGGCAGGGCAGTCGTTTTTAATTCATCGGTCGTCATATTAAAAATACCATTGCGTGCACCATTAAAATAACCCGGCCATTTAATTCGCGCAGTAAAACCTTGAATTGAACCATCTGAAATGAATTTAACCGCACCGAAATTTAAATTATTCGAATTTTGCTGAATTAAACTATTTAAATGGGCAACGCCAGCACCTGGTGATTTTTTCTCGAGTTGATAAAGCAATTCACCATTATAAACGAGAACAGTTCGGAGTGGATATTTGGGATCATTTGCTGCTTGTTTTAAATTATTAATTAATGTGTTTTCACCAGCACCACCAAAAAATAAGTCTGAAACTGTGGTTAAACCCAAACGATGCGCCGTGTCAGCGGCACCATATAAATTTTGTGTATAGGATTTGGATTCGAAAAGATCTAGATATATCGAATCCAGAATCGGCATCATAGCGGCGAATTCTTTTAAAGCACCGGTCGGTTTGCCGTCGGGGCCTTTCTCAACTCCGGGAATGTTCGTTTCTGCGCTATAGCCGCCTTTATTTAATAAAACGCTATTCACATAAGCAATATGATCGCTAGCATTTAAAACAAAAATGGGACGCGTCTTCGATACTGTATCTAAATCTGCAGCAGTTAATTCCTGATTATTTAAAAAAGTAGGATCATAATTCCAAGCAAATAATAATTGATTCGGATCCGTTAGTTTTTTATCTTCTGCTTTTAAATAATCGATAACACCTTGGTGGGTTTTAATTCCATGAAAAACGGTGCCATTTGGGCCTGGAAAATCCCAATATCCAACATAGGGATGCGACATAACCGCCGCGATTAGTGTCCAATGACAATGCGCCTCAATTAAACCAGGTGTAATCACTTGATTCGTAAATGTGTTATCCACCTGATAAGTGCCAGATTTCATCCATGATTGCATTTCTTTGAGTGAACCCACAGAATAAATTCGATGATCTTTTACTGCAACTGCAGTTGCTTCAGGTTGAGCGGGATTCATGGTAATTATTTTTTTTGCGACATAAATCGTGATTGGCATGGTGTTTTGTGCAAAAACAATTTGCCATCCTAGTAGAGCCATAACGCATACCAAACAATAAAATAAACTTTTTTTAAATTGAAATTTCACGCTCAATCTCCCTGGCATTTCAAAATAATAATTAAATCGCTTCAAGTATAGCAGCAATACCCATACCACCCGCCGTACAAATTGAAATAAGACCACGGCCTTTGCCTTTTTCGCTCAGCATTTTTGCTAATGCGCCGACCATTCTAGCGCCGGTTGCTGCGAAAGGATGGCCTAATGCCACACTACCACCTTTGATATTTATTTTAGTGGGGTCAATAGAACCCATCGGAACATCTCTTTTAAGTACACGTTTACAATAATCTGCCGATTCCCAAGCACGCAATGTGCAAAGCACCTGACCAGCAAAAGCTTCATGAATTTCGTAAAAATCAAAATCCTGCAGCGCTAAATGATTTCTTTCGAGAAGTCGACTGACGGCAATGGTGGGTGCCATCAATAATCCTTCACCATGCACAAAATCAACTGCGGCCACTTCAGCATCCACAAAGCGCGCGAGCAAGGGATAATTAAATTGCTTGGCAAAGTCTTCTGAAGTTAAAAAAACAGCAGCAGCACCATCAGTCAAGGGACTACTATTGCCCGCTGTCAGCGTTCCGCGGCCAGAAAAATCAAATGCCGGTTTTAATTTAGCAAGTTTTTCTAATGAAGTATCTTCGCGCAAAATACCATCGCGGTTTAAGCCCATAAATCGAATACTAAATCTGCATAAAATCCTTCTTTGTATGCGTCGACCCCATTTTGATGACTTTTTAGCGCAAGCTCATCTTGTGCTTCGCGGCTTATTTTCCATTCTTGCACCATTTTTTCGCAGTGCTGCCCCATTGAAAGATACGTGCGCGGTTCAACAATCCCGGGTGTTTCAGGCTTAAAATCACTGGGCCGCAAAGTGGCCCAGATTCTTAATTTCGTCATAAAATCTTTGCTCTGATGAGACTCTAAAAGTTTTTGAGCTAAAGAGCGCTTGAGTACGAGCGGTAAATCACTATTGGTATCCGCGCCACCAGCAACACCGCTATCAATTTGATGGTGAGAAATTTTGAGGGCAATTTGCCAGGCGGCTTCAAGGCTGGTTCCGCAAGCTCGTTGCAATGTGTAGCCAGGCGTATGCGGATCTAAATTCGTTCCCAGCACACATTCTCGACCAAAATTCCAATCTAAAGAACTTTTAATGACGGCGCCGAGCGCCACATCACCGATGAGTTTGCCCTGTAAGCCTATTTTATCTACTAATTTTTGTAGCGTAGTCGTCATCAAATCTTGTAAAGTGATATCGGCATATTTCGTCATGGATTTCACAAAAGGAGTTCGGATGCTGCCAACAATATAGGCGGGTCGACTATTCATAATAAATCCTTTTTTTCTGTATATCCTTATTTTAGCTTAGAAAAAATATTTTGCGTGCAGATTGTTTTTTACCTTAAATTGCATTTTTAATTAATTCCTTCTCTCACTTAATCTTTTTTCAATTCATAAATTAAATTACTACTCGCACATTTAGTTTTTAAAATATTTTTTTCCAATAATTTTTTTAATTCTCTTCCTTTCCCAGATTTCTTCATGTAATGGTACTGTACGATGTGATTTTATAATTTCGTAAATGAACTCATTGGTAATGAAAACATTTCCGCGAAAAAATTTATTTTCTATTTATACCCAAACTATATGAATTGGGAATTTTAGTTGTTGGCGCTTTAGGGAGTTGTTTGGGAGGTACGGGCAACGGTTTAGCGGTTGAATTTCCTGAAAAAAATCCGGATTGGACAGGCGATGAGTTAAAGGACGAAGAAGGACTTGTAGTCGTAGCCGGTTTCGCAATCGTTTTGGAGGAAGAAGATATAGGAGAACTGTGTAAGATAGTCTGTTGCGGTAATGGAGGTTTTGACAAGTTTAAATTTAACGAGTCCATCCGTTTACTTAACCCAGACGGAAGATTTGGTTTCTGATTTACATTTTTTATATTGGCGGAGTGAGGGCTAGATGAAGTTTGAGGAGAATTAATAGCTGTGGTATTTGAAAAAGCGGGACGATTTGTAGAGCTAACCGGTTTTAATGAAGCAAGAGGCCCTTGATAAGTTTGCAAAGGAATCGTG